>Ga0210387_10000010_pt1 | contig 228859 bp, 189 predicted proteins | sample IncBWC7OmetaG_FD_160108 | JGI IMG/M metagenome (GOLD analysis project Ga0210387, IMG submission 160108) | Forest soil microbial communities from Barre Woods Harvard Forest LTER site, Petersham, Massachusetts, United States - Inc-BW-C-7-O ...
AAGTATTCCTCTATCCTCCCGCTGCGCAATGCGGCGGAGCGCCAGGCGGAGCTCTCCTCCGGCGACTGAGTCTCGCGGCTGATCCGACACGAGGGACCCGCGCTATAGGGCGCAGTCGATCGACTTCCCCTGTCGGACCAAGCCTCGTTCATCCGTGACCACAGCGAATCCGCATTTCGGGTCGGTTACATCTTCGAGCAGCAAATCGTAGGCTTTGCCATCCTTGGAAAGATGCAGTCTTAGCCGCCAGCCGGGCACGATCTCGGCTCCGTTCCCGTAGAGCGCGTGGGCAACCGTCGGAAAATCGGCGGGAGCCCATTTCGTTCCGGTGGAGGAGAAATCGCCTATTCCCACCAGGGTGTCCCAGTTCGCGTAAACGTCGTGTTTCTTGTGGTAGTCCGCCTCCGCCGCGTTGATGGCTTTCACCAAAACTTGCGCAAAACTTCGCCGCTCGCGCTCCCGGTCCGCGACACCAGTTGAGCCCTTCTGCGCCCAACCGGCCGCATGGCAGCTCAGCAGCAGAATCATCAGCACGGCGGCTCTTTGCATTTTTCCACGCATCGCGATTTCCTCTCCCGGTTGCTGCACGGCCAAAACGAACCGAGCCTAGTGTAAACGACCTCCCCCGGTTTCACCCAAACCCCTGCTCCCTCTGTAGAGAGGCAATTTCCGGTTTGCCCGTAATCCGTTCGGGATCGATGCCACGCGAGGAGATCACTTCCCCTATGCCGAGTTCCCGTTACCTATCCGCATGTCCCGATCTGGATTACTTCCGGTTGGCCGGCAATCTGTCCGGAACCTTGGTCATCATTTCCCAGGAGCCCGTTTCCGGAGAGCTTTCGATTCGGCGACCCGCCGCCCGAATGAGGGGATTATTTTGGGGAGTCGTTGCCGCGCCGAAGTCCTACCGAGCCCGAGTCGGTATCGACTTATGCACTGATTTCTACTAGGTTGCCTTCCGTGTCGCTCACCACCGCTTCGTAGTACCCGTCTCCAGTTACCCTCGGACCTCGAGCTATGGCCACTCCGGCTGCGCGCATGGCAGCTACTAGACGGTCAACTTCATCGCGCGAACCCAACGAAACCGCGAAGTGCGCCATTCTTGGGGTCTCACCAGGCGAGTTCATAAGTTCCAGGCGTGCTCCAGAACTTAGCGCGAGAAAACAAGATGTGAATGGCCGCGTGCTGCTTGCATATTTTGGACCTATCGTAGCTCCAAACCACCGCTGGTAGAAAGCACACGCTCTCTCGAGATCAGATACCCATGCGGCTGCGTGCTCGATTCCTCCGTTCGCCAAGAAGATTCCTTCTTCGATTAGCTTGGCGTCGACGCGATCCACAAGCGCATCAATGTGCTTCAGCAGCGTGCCGGGAGAGGCCTCGGTGAGCGCTTGTACGAGTGAACCCCACGGTTCTGACAGATGAGACAAGAGGCGCTTTTCACCCGGATGCGGCTTTCGTTCCAGAGCGAACCATACGTCAAAGAAACTCGCCAGGAAAGCGGTCACGCGGTGCTGAACACTCACAATGTCACCGCGATTTAGGGCGACTTCGATTTGGTGTCGATACGATGAATGGTTTCGCCGTAGCACGGGCCAGTTCTTCCTCAGTACCGCACGCCTGAGCCCTTCGGGATACGCCACGCGACCGCGATTCTGCAGTCCCTGATACCAACCTCGCGGGTCAAGTAGTACTTCGGAATGGAGGACGTTGTACCAAAAACAGGTGGTATACCCGAGCGAAGCTTCGTGACGCGATAAAATGCGCTCGATTTGCGCCTCAATCCACTCAGGCGAACGGTACATAAGATCGATCTGCGTGCCAGTGGACGGATCGCTCCACTCGTCGCCGGGTTCCCAGAAGCGATTGTCGATTTCCGCGCGCTCGCCCAAAAGTGTCCGTCGAAAATCGACCGGCACTTCCCGCACCGTGTACACGTAGAGATCGTAGTCGGACGCAACGTCGCTGGTTGCTGCCGCACGCGAACCCCCGAGAACCACCGCCAGGACCTGCGGCAGCTTGCCGAACGCTTGTGTCAGACGTTGTATGACATCGCGCGCGTCCGTGGGCTGAATGTTCTGGTTCATATCGGTCATGTTTATCGGAGTCCCGAGCGGAATTGCATTCGCGCGCCAGAAGGCGAAGTCTAGAGCAGCCTGCCCTCTATCTTATCGACGAGGAAGCCGGTTCGCGTCAATTCCGTTCGAAGCCCAACAGAATCTCTAAAGACTACCCCACGCATGCCAAGCTGGACAGCCATTTCGACGTTTTCGCTGGTGTCGTCAATGTAAATGGCCCGACTCGGCTCAATTCGAAAAGTATCCAGGAAAATCTGAAAAATACGCGGGTCTGGCTTCAACACTTTGGCCTGACCGGAAAGCAGCACGCCGTTAAACCAGCTCAGGCATTCGAATCGGTTGACAGCGATTGGGAACGTCTCCGCGGACCAGTTGCTGAGTGCATATATCGGTACGCTCCGCGAGCGCAATTCTCGGAGGATGTCGACTGTGCCAGGGATCTCTCCGCCGAGCATTTCCTCGTATCGCTCGAACCAGGCATCGATCAACTTTGCCTTGTCTGGATGAAGACGTTTAAGAGAACCGCAACCATCGGCAAAGGGGCGCCCGGCATCCTGCTGCGCGTTCCACGACGAAGTACAAACGGCAGCGAGGAAGTATTCCATCTCCGTTTCATCGCCATTGAACAGCTTGCGGTAGAGGTAACGCGGGTTCCAATCGATTACCACGCCACCAAGATCGAAGATTGCGACACAATCTTTTGTCATTGCAAACACATTCTATCTTTCTTGCGTGAGTCGTCCATCCTGTCTGTGTCACGGGCTATGCGCAACTTATTCCGGGCCAGAAGACCGGTTGTTGGAAGTCTCACCAGATAGGTAACGAAAAGAGCGCCAGCAGTGACCGATAATGGCTGGCGACAAGCCAACTTGTCGGTACCTATCGTGGTTCACGAGACGATAGCTCATTAGCGCAGGTGTCAGGGTTCAGAGATCAGGAAACAGAAATCGGGAACTCCAAAATCCACACTTGACATCGACGGATAATTCACTACCATATGGTTGTGGATAAGCTGGATACAACATTTACGGCCCTGTCTGACCCAACCCGCCGGGCGATGATCGAACGACTCTCCCATGGGCCTGCCTCTGTGCATGGATTGACGGAACCGTTTGCACTCTCGCAGCAGATGATTTCAAAACATATTGCCTACCTGGTGCGGGCGCGGATTGTGATCAAGACCAAGCGTGGAAGAGAGAGCGTGTGCACGCTTAGGCCAGCGGCGATAAAGACGGTCAGCGACTGGGCGATTAGCTATCGCCGATTCTGGGAAGAGAGTTTCGACAAGTTGGATGTGGTTGTGAATCAAATGAAAAAAGCGGAGATCAGAGATGACAAAAAACACGGCTAACGAGAAAGAGCGGATGGTTGTCACTAGAGTTTTTGATGCCCCACGCGCGTTGGTTTGGAAGGCGTGGACAGATCCGAAATATGTGATGCAGTGGTGGGGGCCGAAAGGCTTTAGCTGCCCCGCTTGCGAGATTGATTTTCGCGTAGGAGGAAAATTTCTCTGGTGCATGAGAACGCCGGATGGGCAGGTGGGCTGGAATGCCGGGGAATACCACGAGATTGTTCTGCACGAGAAGATCGTTTACTCCATGTACTTTTCCGACTCGAAGGGAAACAAGGTTGAGCCTGAGGAGTATGGAACAGAACATGAGGCCATAGACGATGCGCACGACGTGGTTATTTTTGAGGATTTTGGAAACGGCCAGACGAAGCTCACCCTGATTGGCAGTGAACCCATGGAGAGCGCAAAAAACAGCGGGCAACTAGAGGGCTGGGTTGAGACACTCGATAAAATTGCGGCCGTTGTTGCAGAGCTGGCGTAGGCGAAATAAGAGGTTGAAGTTTTGACGATCGTCATGTGCGAGCTACTGAACGTGAGGTAAAGGCAGGCGCAACAGAACATGCAGAACTTGGCTACTGGAGAAGACTATGCGAAATAACATTCTGACACTCATAACTGTGCTGCTCTTGAGTCTCGCTGGCACTGAAGTTAGCGCGTCAGGAGTTCCTAGGAACGCAGAAAGTAAAACTGGATACGCACCGATTCATGGCATGCAGCTCTACTACGAGATTTATGGCCAAGGCAAGCCGATGGTTCTGCTCCACGGCGGAATCACCGCTTTCGAAGGCTTTGGCACTAATATCGATGCTCTGGCGAAGTCCCGTCAGGTGATTGCGGTGCATTTGCAAGGACATGGAAACACCGCCGACATCGATCGTCCTTACCGCTTTGAAGCACTGGCCGATGATGTAGCCGCGCTGGTCGCGTACCTGAAGCTGGGGAAAATTGACTTGGTCGGCTATTCATTCGGTGGAGGTGTCGCATTGCAAACTGCCATACGACATCCCGAGGTCGTCGATCACCTGGTGGTGATTTCCTCTGTCATGGCCCAAACCGGATTCTATCCGGAAGGGCTTGCCGCGTTCGCACAGATGAGCAAGAACGCACCGATGCTCGCAGACAGCGTCAAAGAGTCACCACTTGCGACGATGTACCCGAAGACGAACTGGGAAACGTCGTTCAAAAAGATGGGCGAACTGGCCAGCACGCCATTTGACTGGTCAGCGCAGGTCAAGGCTCTCAAGTTACCGACACTTTTGGTCTTTGCCGATGCAGATGCCGTTCGCGCCGAGCATATCGTTGAATTCTACAAGGCTCTCGGTGGCGCACAACGGGACGCCGGACTAGACGGATCGATGAGGTCGATGGCGCAGTTGGCTATCCTTCCCGGAACGACTCACTACGACATCATTGCTAGCCCGTCGTTGGCGGTCGTAATCGGTGAGTTCCTGAAGCGATAGCCCGATTCGGCGCGCGGGCAACGCCGCGCACTCGTTTATCGGCTCATTCCAACTGCGTTGGCGCTCGACGTAACTTGTTCGGCATCCAAGACAGCAGTTTTGGACGTTTCGACGGCGAGTTGTGGTCCTAGCTGCGCCACGTTATCGGTAAACAGCATCGCATCCTGACTGGCGCGGGATACGGCTACATACGCGAACCGTCGAAGGGAAACAAGGTTGAGCCTGCGGACCATGGAATAAAACATGAGGCCATAGACGACGCGCACGACGTGGTTATTTTTGAAGATTTTGGAAACGGCCAGACGAAACTCGCCATGATTGGAAATGAAACCATGGAAGAGGCGAAAAACAGCGGGCAACTAGAGGGCTGGAATCAGATACTCGATAAAGTTGCCGCGGTTGTTGCGGGGCTAGCGCAGGCGAAATAAGAAGTTGAAGTTTTGATGATCGTCATGCGCGAGATACAGCTAAGGCTGGCGGCGGGGGCTTAGTTAGAACGGGCTTTCGTCGCTTGGTCGAATAGTCGCATTTCCGGCTAAACGACCCTTGGCTTACCTGTTGCCTTCAGGCCAATGCGCTCAGCGATTAATGTTTACCGAACTCGACATTAGTCGTGTGAAATGCGGGTGTGGTCATTAAAGGACCCACTGCCGGAAGGCCGGCGAGCCGGAAGTTGACCTGCTTTCGCCCCCTGAGGCGGTTTCATCGGCCTTGTGCTGTGCAGCAAGCCTCCCGCTGGAGTATGATGCGTGTCCTAATCCTGCCCTTTCCCGGTGAGCAGACCTAAGGAGGCAGCCATGGACGCAATCGCTCCCTCTCAGGAGTCCGCGCGAGTCGCGGCACTGGATCGCTACGCGATTCTCGACACCGAGCCTGAACAGACCTTCGATGACCTGGTGATCCTGGCGGCCTACATCTGCAAGACCCCGATCGCCATGCTTTCCCTGGTGGACGAACACCGGCAATGGTTCAAATCAAAAGTCGGTGTGCAGATCCGAGAGACCCCGAAGGAGACTTCCTTTTGCGCGCATGCCATCCAGCAGGAAGATCTGTTCATCGTCCCGGACACCCTGAAAGATCCGCGTTTCAAAGACAATCCGATGGTGCTGGGCGAGCCGCACATCCGCTTTTATACCGGCGCGCCGATTGTGAATGAAGACGGCTTTGCTTTGGGCACGCTCTGCGTGATTGACCGGCAGCCGCGCGAGCTGGACTCCGAGCAGAAAGAGGCTTTGTGGGCCTTGAGCCGGCTGGCGCTCGGCCAGATGGAACTCCGGCAGAATTTGCAACTCCTGAAGGAAGCATTGAACGACCGCACCCGCGAAGAGCATGCGCGGGAAAAGGAATTGAAGCGCCTGGAAGAAAAACTTGTCCGCGTGCTGGGACTGAAGATTTAGGCGAGATCGGGAACCGGGCATTGCAACTCCGATTCTGAACGGGGCCAGCTGATTTTTCTGTGACTGAAGTCACATCGTCGCTTAATCTTGTATATGCCAGCCTGAACCAGTTTCCACAGTCTCAAGGAGATCATTCAATTGAAGAGAACAAGGCTCTTGCTGATGTTCGCCTGCCTGCCAGTGGGACAGGCGAGTGCCAAACAGCCGGTTCCGGCGCCAGCCAGGAAGACCTGCGGCTCGGGCGTTGTCCTCAAGCTGAGTTCCGCCACAGCTTCCCAAGGCGGACTACTGCTTGCGGAAATTTCCGGCCCCAAGCCCACGCAGGCACTCTCGGCGGAGTTCGACGGCCGGCCGATTCCGCTCTGGCGCGAAACGCCAACTTCACCCACGCTGCGGGCTCTGATCGGTATCGACCTTGAAAAAACGCCAGGTCAATACGAGTGGAAACTTTCCTGGTCCTCCGCGGACGGCCAGCCTCTCGTTTGCAGCATGCCCATCAGCGTGCGCGCGGGGAAATTTCCCACGGAACGCCTCACGGTCGAAAAGCAGTTCGTCCAGCCGGATCCCGAACAGCAGAAGCGCGCGGAAGAAGACCAGAAAAAGATGAAAGCAATCTACGACACGGTCACGCCCGAAGTCATGTGGAAAGGGAAGTTCATCGTGCCGTTGAAGGGAGTCAGCACCGGCGGGAATTTCGGCCGGCGGCGAGTCCTGAATGGCGAGGCCCGCTCGCCCCACGCCGGCGTCGATTTTCCGGCCGCGTCCGGCACGCCCGTCTACGCGGCGCAATCCGGAAAAGTAGTGCTCGCAGAAAATCTATATTATTCCGGAAACACAGTGGTTATCGACCACGGTTTCGGCATCTACACGCTGTACGCGCATCTTTCCGAAATCGGCGTCCATCCCGGGGATTCCGTGGAAGTGTCCGCCGAAATCGGCAAAGTCGGCGCCACGGGCCGCGTCACCGGCCCACATCTGCACTGGGGGCTCACCATTGACCATGCCCGCGTTAACGCTTTGCAGATCATGCAGCACCAGCCATGAGGTCGGTCGCCCGTTTTGTTACAGCACGTTCACGCGTTTGCGTCGCGCCTGGGGCATGCTCGTTACCTGGGCTGCAAAGTGGCGGCCGGGAAAAGTTTCGCTAAAGTGGCCAGGTGACGGGAGCCGCCAGCAATTTGCATCGCCGCTTGACACCAAAAATTATTAAGCACACTTTATTAAGTAAGTTCACTATGGTTAAGCCACAGCTATTTTTCCTGGCCCGGCGCTCGCGGCCCGCGCTCCTTGCTTGTCTCTGCCTACTGTCAGCCTTCCCCCTTGCCGCGCAGCAATCGGATGCTGCGCTCCAGACTTCCGCGGCTTCCCAGGCGTCTTCGGATAATCCCGTTGCGGTTCCCGAAGACCCCCCGGTTACGATGTTTCCTCATGCTGAGTGGGACCGCCTCTGGCTTTCGGGCCAGGCAAATTTTATTTCCCAATGGCATCCGGCGTTTCATTCGCCCTACCAGGGGAAAAATAGCCTCACCCCCGAAGCCCAGGATGCCAGTTCGCGCGTGCTCACCCTCTATACCGGCTTGCGCGTCACCAAGACGACGGAGTTCCTGTGCGACATTCAGGAAACCGGCGGCCACGGCCTCGGCGAAGCCCTCGGGGTCGCCGGCTTCTTCAACCTGGATGTCGTCCGTAATCCCACGCTTAGCAAGGCTCCCTATATTGCCCGCCTCATGTGGCACCAGATTATTCCTCTCGGCAGTAAAAAAATTGCATCTGGCCGCACTCCCGCTTCGCTCTTCCGTGAACTCCCCGAGCGCCGGTTCGAACTTCGCTTTGGAAAAATGAGCATGCCCGATTTCTTCGACGTCAACACTTACGGCACGGACAGCAATCTCCAGTTCATGAACTGGGCCGTGGACAACAACGGCGCTTACGATTACGCCGCCGACACCCGTGGCTTCACGTATGCCGCCCTTCTCGAATATCACGACAAAAATTACGTCATTCGGTTCGCGGAAGCGCTGATGCCCAAAGTTGCGAACGGCATCCACCTTGACGCTGACATGAGCCGGGCCCGGGCCGAAAATGTCGAACTCGAACTTCACGGCAAAGTGTTAAAACAGATTCCTCCTGGCGTCCTCCGATTGCTCAGTTACGTGAATCACGCCAACATGGGGGACTACCGGGATGCCATAAGCGCCTGCGCGAATATCCCCGCCTGCGTTCCAGAAATTACAAACCATCCACTGCAGACGACTGTAAAGTACGGCTTCGGCGTAAATTTCGAGCAACCGCTCACCGATTGGCTGGGTCTCTTCGGGCGGTGGGGATGGAACGAAGGCCAGCACGAATCCTTCGCGTACACCGAAGTGGATCAGACGTGGCAGATTGGCGCGGGCGGCAACGGAGGGCGCTGGGGCCGCAAAAATGACCGCATCGGGCTCGTTTTCGTCAGCAACGGAATCAGCCACGACCACGCGCGCTATCTAAGTCTCGGTGGCCTGGGATTTCTGCTGGGCGACGGGAAGCTGAACTATTCGCGTGAGAATATCGTGGAAAGTTTTTATACCCTGCATGCATGGCGCGGGATATTCCCCGCTTTCGGCCTTCAGTATGTGGTAAATCCAGGATACAACGCCGACCGCGGCCCGGTCATCGTTCCCACCTTGCGGCTCCATCTCGATTTTTAAGGGGCAGGGTGTTGCGCCTTACCGGAAGCTCGCCACCTGTGCTTGCGCCTCTGCCAGCCGCGCTCGGGTCGTGCGCACAATCGCGGCGAAGCGTTTCGTCAATTCGCGGATGCGATCCGGCTTGTGCAGCAGCATGGACTCCCGCGGGATCAACTCTTTGCCCACGCTGATCGCCGCGACGCCCGCCAGGATATAGTGCGCCGCGTTCTGCTGGTTCACTCCCCCGCCCGCGATCAGCGGGATGTCCGGAAACGGCCGCTTCAGAGTGCGGATATAGTTGTCCGATCCAACCAGCGAGCAGGGAAAGATTTTCACGAAATCCGCGCCCGCTTTCCATGCGGAAAGTACCTCGGTCGGGGTCAGGGCGCCGGACATCGTGATCACATCGGGATTTTTTGCCACCAGTTGCACGGTCGCCAGGTCCAGCGCCGGATTGCTGATAAATTGCGCGCCTGCATCCATGCACTCTTTTGCGGTTTCAGCATCCACCACCGTTCCCGCGCCAAGAATCACGTTGGGAACTTTCTTCACCAGGTCGCGGATCACTTCGATTGCACCCGGGACGGTCATGGTCACTTCGATGATCGGGATGCCGCCTTGCGCGATCTCTTCCACCGCGAAACGCGCATCGTCGGCGGATGACGTGCGGATCACGGGTACAATCCCGACCTCTTCTACCCGGGCACGGAGTTCCTCTTTTTTCATGTTGACCTTGCCCCCGGCCGCTCCCCGACGCGTCAAGAGTCCTGCTGCCAATGCGCGGATTCTCCCTGCATTATAGACGGCGCCCGGGGAAATGCCAGTAGGCCGTCCTCAATCGCTACACGGCGAGGTCGGTGGTAAACTCGTGGCGGGAGCACACTCGAATGGCCACGAAAAAAAAGACGACCAAAAAAACAAAAAAGAAAACAGCGCCGCGCAAGCCGAAAAAGCTGATAAAGAAAGCAAGGCCCGCTCCGAAGCTGGCCCTGAAGAAAACCGCCAAAAAGAAAGCCGTGAAGAAGCGCACGAGCGGGAAGGCAAGTTCCATCGGGTTGGTCGGTTATAAGCAAAAGGGACTCGGCTCGCACACCGGCGGGCAATCCGGCGACGTCCAGGGCATTTCCAATAGGCCCGGAATCGATTCTGAGAGCGTTACGGAACTTCTCGAGGAAGGGCAAACCTTCGAGGCCGAAGCCATCTCAGGCGTTGAAAACGCCGCTGACCCGGACGTATCCGAGGTCGTCACTCGCCAATTTCCCGAGGAAGACGTTCCGGAGGAATACAAGGAGCAGGACAAGGACTAAAGGCTCAGCCTGCCACAATGCGGATTGGCGTCATTTCCGATACCCACGGCCTGCTCCGCCCGGAAGCCCAACGCGCCCTGATGGGCGTGGACCTGATTATCCACGCTGGAGATGTGGGTGCGCCCGAAATCCTTACGCAACTCAAAGGGATCGCCCCCGTGTTCGCCGTCCGCGGCAATGTGGACACCCAACCCTGGGCGCGGGAGCTTCCGTACGCCACGGTTGTCGAAACCTCCGGCTTCAGCTTTTATGTGCTCCACAATCTCCAGGATCTAGATCTCAAGCCGCAGGCCGCCGGTTTCGACGCGGTCATCAGTGGCCACACCCATCAGCCCGAGCAGCATTTCGATGCCGAGGTCCTCTACCTGAACCCTGGCGGCGCGGGGCCCCGCCGCTTTAACCTGCCAGTGACGCTCGCCCTGCTGGAGCTCTCCAAGAAGCCCTGGAAGGCGGAAATCGTTCCTCTGCTGATACCCTGACCGAAGTGGGGCTCGGCAAGTCATTGAGTGCATTTGCAGTTAGTCTGACGTTCACGACCGTGGAGCCTACCCCGTCCGCCGCCTAGCTCTGATTTCTTACTTAACTCCAGTGGCCTGTCCTGGCTCCGGCCCTGGCTGAGCCTCACTGACTTTCAAGGGACCGGGTAGGCCCCTCTGAAGGGCCGGGGGCGGCTGCACCGAATGGCAACGAAGCGGGGAGGGGCGTCGGCTGCCAAAAAAAATTGCAAAAACTTCATGGAAGTACTGGCGTACTGACAGGGTGAGGTGTATTTTAGTACGGCCCAGCTATTGTCCTGGAAGCGTGCTGCAGGGCAGAATCATCCGCAGAGTCAGCCGCGCCTGAGTTGTTTCCTGAAATCCGCCCAGAGCCCCTCGCCATGAGCTCGTGCTGGTTTCCCTGGAACTGATGAATGGACGCGGTAAGAAGCGGATCGACGGACTCCGCAGCGGGAAGGTCCCCGTGGGTGTTCTACATTTTCGTTATCGCGAGCGCAGGCGGACACTGCGCGTCACTCTCACCCTCCCGGTGATCGCTCATGGCGTGAACGATCAGGGCGAGAAATTTTGTGTGCGTTGCGCCACGCGTTCCATCAACAAGCAGGGCGCGCAACTGGTCATGGATGAGCCTCTCGTTGCCGGCCAGGACCTTTTATTGGTGAACGAAAACACCAACCGCTCCACGGAATCCCGGGTCGTCTATGCCAAGAAAGAGCGCGACGGCCACTTTTACGTCGGCGTGGAATTTGTCAACGCCGAAAATAACTTCTGGAAAATGACTTTCCCTCTCCCCGGCGCGCGGCCGCTTCGGCGTCCCATCGGCTCCAAGGCCATGGCCTGATCGGCCTCTGGCACTTAATTCATTTTCTTGTTTTGGGTTTCCCGGAACGCTTTTTCCTTGCGTGCGCTTTAAGCGCCGGCCCGTTCGCGACAGAATCGCGCAATTTCCGCGGCAGCTTGGCAAGCACCAGTTCGTAGGACTCGCGAACCAGTTGGGCAATTTCCGCGGCAGGCAAAGCGTCCGGTGTCTCCAGTGCGATCCATTTTGCGCGCGCCAGATACGGAGCGGGAATAATTCCAGGCCGTTCCGTAAGTTCCGCGAACTTTTCCGGGTTGGCTTTCAGCGAAAGCCATACTCTCGCGGGCTCTAGTCGCGTCACCGCGAACATTTTGCCGCCCACCTTGAAAAGCAGATCATCGCCCCATTGAATCTGCTCCGTCGCGCCGGGAAACCACAGGCAGAGCTTTCTCAACTGGTCGATGTTCATCAAATTTTGCCTGCTTGGGGAATTCAGTCGCCCGCGTAGCGCCGGAAAAACGAATCCGGCTTCCACTGCGGCTTTGCGGAGTCGTCCGCTGTTGAAATCAGGAGCCGTCGCGTGAACTCCTCATAGGCCGCCGCGGCTTGCAGGTCCACCGGTTGGTTCACATCATCCGACGGCGCGTGGTAACGGTTTGTCAGCCAGTCCTTGAAAACCTTCTGCTCGGGCGTGCCCAGCTCAAAGCCCACGTCAACTTTCACCGCCGGCACTCCCTTTTTGATGAAGCTGTATTGATCGCTGCGGATGAATGCGTTGCGCAACGGCTCCGGATCCGCAATCGGCTTGATGCCCATGGATTGCGCGATCTTGGCGGCGTTCGATCCCAGGTCCGATTCCTCGATCCCTTCGATTTTCAGAATTTTCAGCGGCACAATCGGCAGGAACATATCCACGTTGACATCGGCAACGATCGATTTCAACGGTACCGTCGGATGCGCGGCGAAATATTTCGATCCCAGCAGGCCTTTCTCCTCCGCGGTCACCAGCAGAAAAATCACCGAGCGGTTCAGTTTTTCCGGATGCGCCCTCATGCTATTGGCGATGTCCATCACCAGCGCGCTCCCGGAGCCGTCATCCATCGCGCCATTGTAGATTTTGTCGCCGTTGATTGGCGCGCCGATGCCGATGTGATCGATGTGCGCGGAAAGCACCACATACTCATTCTTCAATGCAGGGTCCGAGCCCTGCAGCCTTCCCACTAGATTCGCCGATTCCACTTTTTTCGTCAGCACGGTGGCGTCGGCCTTCAGCGAAGCGGCCAGGACAAAATGCGGCAGCGGCTTGCGATCTTTGCCCAGCGCGGCGATCTCCGCGAACGCGTGGCCGGATCCAGCAAACAAACTTTCCGCAGCAGCAGGATTGAAAACCACGCCCAGTTGCTCGCCGGGAGTTTCGTTGAATTCCTCACCGGCCAGGTCCATCGCGGGGTGGTTGCGGTTCGCGGATATCCGCGACCACGGAATGTCCATCGAAGCCGGGTTCATTATGGCCACGACTCCGATCGCACCTGCGGCCTTTAAGGCTTTCCAGCGCTCGCCGGCCGTCTGATAGTGCGACGCCAGCGCCGTCGGAATATCCGAAGGCGAACCCGCCAGGTACACGACGATTTTTCCCTTCAGGTCCAGTCCGGCCAGTTCGTCCAGATTTCTCTCCGGAATTTTCAGCCCATAGCCGGCGAAAACCAGCGGTGCAGTCACCTGGACGGAAGCGTGGGTGGCCCTGGCGCTGAAAAAGGCATCGTCTGCGAAGGAAAGCGGCTTCGTATCGCCGTTCGCAACCAGCGCGAGAGAGGACTTGGACTCATCCAGTTCATATTGCGTGAAAGAAACCGGTTGGTAGAATCCGTCCGTGCCGGCCGGCTCAAGGCCCGCCTTCTTGAACTGCTCCACCGCGTAAGCCTGCGCTTTCCGCAAGCCTTCACTGCCGGTGTCGCGTCCTTCCAGCGAATCATCCGCCAGATATTTCACGTGCGACCACCACGTGTTGCCATCAAAATGCGAAACAGCGGCTTGCTGCGCCGTGAGAGCAGCGGCCAACGCCACGAACAAACCAATCGCGACCATCGACTTCAAAGATGTTTTCACAGGTATCACCCCGGGAGCGGATTTGAACGCACCGAGAATAGCAAGGAAGAGTGCGACAAGTCACCCCGGCACCGGACCCGCATCTGAACGCCGGATTTGAAGATTTGCCTAGTGTGATTGAATCAGTGTGGCCTGGGCAGAAACGCATTGCCACGTGCCGTCGAGCTTCGCCCAGGTATCGACATAGCGTCCGCGCATCGTCGTGGTCTTTCCGGCCTTGCTCCACCTTCCGCGGAAGATCCCCGTGACAACCGCGAACTCGCCGTAAGAGTGAATGCTTAGGTCTTCGCTCACCAGTTGTTCCGGCGCGGAAGTGTCGTTTTTCACGTAACTCAGAAATTGGTCCCGGGTTCGAAGTGTTCCGTCATAATCCACGTAAACCATGGACGGCGCGAAGATATGCGACAGCGCAGCCGTGTCCCTCGCTTGCTCAGCGCGGTTCCAGAGATTTTCCAGCGCCAAAATCTTGCCTTCATCCTCTGTGTACTGGGGCTTTTCTTGAGCGAGCGCGGGGTAACCGGACGCAATCGCTAACACAATCAGTACACACCATTTCCACATGGGAAGCCTCCCGGATAAATAGTCCAGGAAAGAATACTAACGTGAGAGCGGTTTCCGAAAAGCAACAGGGTGGGCAAGACTAGCCAATAAGTTAACAGGAAAAGGAAATATCAATATTTTCGGCATTCGCCTCCATCGGCGCTGAGTTCCGGCTTACTCTCCCTTCTCGTAGGGTAGTCCTTTGCCCGCCCAGTCCGTGGCGAAATCCTGTTGGAGCAGAAGCACGCGAAGATTCCTGAATCCCAGCGCTTGCAATGCCGTGAAGGCTGGCCGGATGTTCGGGCAGCGCTCCATCGGGCAGCAACCACAGTAGATCACCAGATTCGTGGAGCGGGGAACTCCCACGGCCCATGCAGTTAACTCCTTTAGGCCCGCTTCGCTTCCCGCTGTCCCATGGTATTCGGCGCCCTTGATGTGCCCGGCGCTGTACAGGCGCTTGAAACCCACGAATACAACCTTTGGAGCGGTCTTCGGAGAATGAAGTTCCTTCGCCAGTTCGGCGGGCTGGACGGTCTGAGCTTTCGTCCAAGGATCGGAATCGGCTCGACGCGAAAGGGGAAATGTAAGCGCAATCAGCAAAACAACGGCGAGCGGCAACACGAAACCCGATGTCCTTGCGAACAAATTCGACGGCATTCTGAGCATCCTCCCGTGGCAATCCATCCGGGGCCCGATGAATGAAATCGGGATTTTCCCTCTTAATCATTGCGTCCGTTCACTTCTGGGTGGAAGCGCGAGTGCGTTGCAATTTCACGGCGGAAGTGCGCAACGTCTCGGGGACATTTTTGTTCATGGACAATTTCTTCAAGTCCGCGGGGTTCAGCACCGGCAGCATATGCAGGGTCACGTCCAGCGGGGTCTTCGGATTATTGATCAGATTGCGAACGACAGTGTAATTCTTCCGGAAATTGCGATTGCCGGCGATCATCCGGAGTATTTCATCGGTTAGGTTGGCCATGGCGGCGAAGGATTCCACTTCCTGATCGGTCAGGCGTGGCGATTGCAGCACGGAGCGCTGCACCACTTTGTTGGAGTCGCGGATCAGGGTGCGACGCGCCTCGGAACTCCCCTTCATCGCAAATTGAACGCGCTGCGCAACCGTCATGCGGCTGATCTGCTGCAACAACGTCTGTCGCCGGCCCGGGTCAGGCTCGGCTTCAGCGGCCGCATCCGCAAGGTGTCCATGGTCGATGTGCGTGCTGCGGAAATCTTCGAGCAGTTTTTTCTGCTCCGGGGTGGCGAAGGCGGAGTGCTCCAGCGTTGCCGCAAGGTGGGGATGCGCCGTGACGCGATCCAGCTCTTCCAACAGGTGCTGCACGATGGAGGGCGAGAAATAGGGAACCAGGGGAACCAGGCATTCCGCGGGACAATTTTTGTTGGCGGCCATCGCTTCCGCTATCCCGGGAGAGCGGGGAATTTTCTTGGCGACATAGGAAAACAGCGCAGGGACCGCCGTTTCGCGTTTTACCGCTTCCACAAAAACCTCCGGCGCGATGGAGAGCATCGCTTCCTGGGCGCGCGTGGAGATCATTTCATCGGGGTCGTCGGAGAGGACGCACATAATTTCCGCGCGGTCGACGGCGGAGAGGTGCGCGCCGGCGGTGCAGACGGCGATTTTGCGTTCGCGCGGCGCTCGGCCGTGGCGCAGTTGGTCGAGGACTTCAGGGCTGAGAGTTTCCACCGGTTGCCTGCCTCAAATTGTTCCTTGTCAGGGTTATTGTACCGGAGGTTCCGGGTATGCCGATGGGCGGCATTGCTTCCCCGTTCAATTCCAGCAACACCGCGCTGGAGTCGGCGGCGGTGACGACAAAGGAGGAATTGGCGGAAAAGTGGCGGTTCTCTCGGGGGCGGACGGAGTTGCCGAGAACCAGGTTGCCGTCGGCTTCCACGCGAACCTGAGTGAGGTTGTTTGCCGAGACGGAAAGATCCAGGGGAGACTGCGTTGCCTTGACTGGAGTCGCGCCTGGAAAGGAACGGCGATCGGAGGGTGGAAGCGGGGAAGCGTATCCGCCCAAAGCTGAGGTCGCGGCGGGCGTGACGATGCTTGCCGCCGGCTTTGGAATCGAATGCTTGACGAATCTGCGCCAACCGTAAATGCCGGCAAAGATAACCGCGGCCGCCAGGAGGAGAGTTCCCAGCACCAGAGCCACGGGAATCCATAGCGGCGTTGGGGGAATGCGGTCTTCGATTTTCTGCGCGTGTTTTTGCGCCTGCTGTTCCGCGTGCGCGCCGTGGGCCAGGTCGTACTCCCCGAGAAGCGCTTCTTCGTCGAGGCCGAGGTAGTGAGCAATGGAGCGGACAAAGCCGCGGTTGAAGACGCCGCCCGGCAGCTTGTCCCAGTCTTCGTTTTCGAGCGCTTCCAGAAAACGGGAGCCGATGCGCGTGGCCTGGGTGATTTCCTCCAGCGTAACCTCGCGCAATTCCCGTTCGCGTTTTAGGCGTTCTCCGAAATTTCCCCTGGCCATGCCCCTATCCGTAGCCTTGAGTCTATCAGTGACCAGAGCGCGGACAAACCCAATGAAGTGAAAAAGCGTGATTTTGCCCATGACGGGGTAGCTGTTGAGAAGTTAGGCGTGATTCACAACGGAACATTTACAGCGAACGGTTGGAATTATTGGGGACAGTGAAAGCCCATCAAGAAACCGGCGTGGGGGCCGGCCCGCTGTTATCCGGAATTCTAGTGCACACTAATTCCGCACCAGGGCATTGGGAAGACTATTGTTGGGCTACACTTTGATTATGGAGTTGATTCTGAAGCTGGTGGCGGGACTGATGGCGGGTCTTCGAGGGTATTTTCTCATCGTCGCCGGTATAGTTGCGGTGCCGTGCATTTTGTTCTTGCTGGTGCTTGTGTTTCGCCTGCTGAAGCTATCCCGGGCGGGAGCGAGTGACGGCAAGAAGTCGTAAGGAAGCGAAAGGGCTCAGCCCACCGGATCTTTTTGGCGTGTGGCTTTCACGCCGGTGAGAATGCCTAGTCCGAGGAGCACAAGCGCCCCCACCGCGATCCAGTGCGCGGGCATGTGCAGCAGGTAGGCGGCATAAATCAGGCCGCCGATGACGATCGCGAATCCAAGCGAATAAAGTCCGAATGACATGACATCCCCAAGCCTCATCCTAATCGAAGCTGGAAAATGATTCTGTACACAAAGAAACACATTTTGACATTGGCGCAACTAGGAGACGCCAGCCGGCGGCCAAATTCGGCGGGTAAGCTTCAGGATGGCGAGATGGGAACGCCTGTACCACGGGCGGCTTGCGCGATATTTTGCCCAGCGCCTATACTGACCGAGATTGGCGTGCATAGGTGTCGAAACTTGAGGGGCTCTGGCGCCGTCCAAGCTCTAGAGTTTCACACCACCCGGAGAGACCGACTCCTGTGAGCGTTGAGGAAATCAAACAGTTCCCGACCGTCGACCGCCGCCGGAATCCGGGTGTTCCCTCGGAGCAACGCGAAGCGGGGGAAGTGGCCGTATTCCAGGAGCTGGGCAAGGCGCTCACTTCTTCCCTGCAACTCGATCAGGTTCTGCGCACCATCATGGAGAAGATCGACGAATTTCTACGCCCGGACGACTGGTCATTGCTGCTGCTCGATGAGCCCAAACAGGAATTGTATTTCGAGTTGGCGGTGGGCAAGGCTTCGCAGGCGCTGAAAGACGTGCGTGTGAAGATGGGGCAGGGAATCGCCGGATGGGTGGCGCAGCACGGCGAAATTGTGATTGTGCCGGACACATCGAAGGACACGCGGTTCTTCGGCAAAGTGGACGAAAAGACAAAGATGGAGACGCGCTCGATCGTGGCGGTGCCGGTGAAGTTCCGCGACACCTGCCTGGGCGTGATCGAGCTGATCAATTGCGTCGGACCGGAAGGGTTTGACCCGCGCGACCTGAAGCTGCTGGAAGCGCTTTCGGACTTCGCGGCGATCGCTCTCGAAAATGCGCGGCACGTGAAGCGGATTCACGAGCTGACCATCAAGGACGATTGCACTTCTCTTTACAATGCGCGGCACATGGGATTCATCCTGGACACGGAGATTTACCGCTCCCAGCGCTACAACTACGAATTTTCGATTGTCTTCATCGACCTGGACCATTTCAAGCAGGTGAACGACACGCATGGCCACCTGGTGGGATCGCGGTTGCTTGCGGAAATCGGCGAGGCATTGAAGACCAACTGCCGGCTGATCGATTTCGCATTCCGGTACGGCGGCGACGAATTTGTGCTGCTGCTGCCGCAGACCTCCAAGGAAAATGCCATCAACGTGGCGCGGCGCTTGCACAAACTGATCCGCGAAACCATCTGGCTGAAGGCGGAGGGCTTGAACATCCGGCTGACGCCGAGCCTCGGACTGGCGGCTTATCCGGCGGACTCGAAGTCCAAGGAAGGCTTGCTGCATCTGGCGGACGAGGCCATGTACCTGGTGAAAAACACGGCGCGCGACCGCGTTGCCGCGGCGAATATGGGCATCCTGGCGATCGAAGGTTCCGCGGCGGGCGAAGCCGCCGGCTGAAATTTCCCCTTCCTTCGCGACGTCTATACACTCCACTGAAATTCTGATTAACTGAAAATATGAAGCGTCGCGACGCGTCCCGATACGCAAGGTGGTCCGCCCTGCTGGCGTTCACGCTCGCCGCCATCACCGGGGGAATTTATGTGCAACGCCTGTGGGTGGCGCACCGCGAAAAGCAAAATGCCCCGGCGCCGCTGCCGCAGAATGAAGAGAAGCAGTTCACCACGCTGCATTTCAAGAAGGTGGAGGGCGACCGGACGATTTTCGATCTGGAAGCCTCGAAATCGACGGATTTGCGCGGCGAGGACATCAGCCTGCTGGAAGACGTGAAGATCCGGGTGTTCGGGAAAAATGGGGATCGCAATGACGTGATCCACACGCAGAGCTGCCGCTACGCAAAGACCGACGGCAGTATCCAATGCGACGGGCAAGTGCAGTTCGACCTGGAAAGCGCGGAAGATGCGGCGCGGACGGCCGCGAATGCCGCCGTCAAGCCAAACATCATTCACATTGACACCACCGGCGTGACGTTTGAGCGCGCCACCGGGCAGGCCCAGACGGTGAAGCCGGTGAAATTTTCATTCCCGAGCGGCAGCGGCGACGGGGTGGGAGCCGTCTATCATTCCGAACAAGGTCAGCTGAGGCTGATTCGCGACGTCCATATCCAGTTGCAACCCGCCCCCGACACCTCGGCGAAAAAAGGAACCACCCTTTCGGCTCCGGTGGAGATGAGCGGCAGCAGCCTGGAAATTGACAAAGTCGGGCATACCGTGGACCTTCTGGGGCCGGCGACGGCGGTGACCTCCGGCCAGCAGGTGACGGCCGGCGAATTTACGCTTTTGATGGATGCGGAATTCCGCGCGCAGACGCTGATTGCGGCTCCCGGTTCCCTGAACCAGCAGCCGCAGGTGAAGAATCACGGGGCCAAGGGAGATTCGACTCTTCACGCGGACAAGATGACCGCGCATCTTTCGCCGCAGGGATGGACGAGCCGCATGATTGCCGAGGGTAAGGTGCAAGGCACATCGCCCACCGGCAATCTGCAGGCGGACAGCGGCGAAATGGAAATGTGGCCTGTGGTCAATCAGGCCAAGCTGCTTACCTTGCACGGAAACGTTCATGTGGACGGTCGCGATGCGAAGACTGGAACGACACGCAGCCTGGCGAGCAACGCGGTGCAGCTTACGTTTGCGGGCGGCAGGGCCGGCGTTGCGAACCGGGTCACGCACGCGGAGACATTGGAGCGCGGGGCGATGGAATGGTTGGACGCCGGAGGGATACGCTCGAAGCTGGCGGCGGACAAACTGGCGCTGGATTTCAGCGCGCAAGGGAAGCCGCAACTATTGAGCGCGACCGGCGCGGTGCAGTCGCAGCGTGAAATCCCGGGCCGCCCAACGCAGACCGCAACCTCCGCAACTGGCGTGGCGCAACTTTCGGCGGCGGGCGACTGGTCACAAATCACGCTGCGGGGAAACGTGAAGTTGCAGGAAGCGGAACGCAACGCAGAGGCGCAACAGGCGGTGTTTGCAAGGGCCGCGCAGACTACGGTGCTGACCGGGCAGGCGATGGTGCGGGACGCGGGCAGCGAAACGCATGCGCCGAAAATCACATTTTTCCAGGCCACCGGCGATATTGAAGCCGAAGGGCCGGTGCGCTCGACGGACTTTGCTTCGAAATCCACTTCGTTGCAGATGAGTCCGGTGCCGGCAAATCTTTCGGCCGACCACATGCGGGCGAATTCGAAGACGGGGCGGGCGGTGTACACGGGGCACGCGCGGCTGTGGCAGGGCGCGTCCGTGCTGGAGTCGGAGACGATCGAACTGCTTCGCCCTACGCGAATACTGAATGCCACGGGCAACGTCCGAGCCGTCTTTCCGCAGGCTCCGCAGCCCGGGGCGGCCCCCGGATCGGCGCCCGTCTGGCATATCTCGTCGGGGCTGCTGACCTATTGGGATGCGGAAGACCGCGCGCATCTCGAAAAAAACGTTTTCGTGCAATCAGCTGACCAAAAGATGCGTTCTCCGCAACTGGAATTATTCTTCACGCGAACGGGAGCGGACAAACAGGGGAGCGGCGGATCATCGCAGATCAGCCGGGCGGTGGGGACGGGCGGAGTGGTTGTGGAGCAGGGCGACCGCCGAGGCACCGCCGAGCACGGTTTGTACACCGCTGCCGACGAAAAATTCGTGTTAACCGGGGGAACGCCGACTCTATTCGATCCCGTCGAAGGTACTACTACGGGGCGTGAATTGACCTTCTATAGAGCGGATGATACCATCGTCGTTGATTCGGGAAACGGCTTGCGTACTCTTACCAAGCATCGAGTTCAAAAATAGAGGGACCGCCCAGCGATCCCGCGTGATGCGGAATGCCCACACTCCATGGCGTCGATTTAAGCAAGTCCTACCGGGGACGCAAAGTCGTTGACAACGTAGAACTGGAAATTGCTCAAGGCGAAGTAGTTGGCCTGTTGGGGCCCAACGGCGCCGGCAAGACGACCACCTTTTACATGATTGTTGGGCTGGCGCGGCCGGATTCCGGCCGGGTGCTTCTGAACGACGAAGAGATCACCGACCTCCCGATGTTTCAACGCGCGCGCAGCGGCATCAGCTACCTGCCGCAGGAGCCTTCGGTTTTCCGGCAGCTGACCGCGGAAGACAACTTGCTGGCGATTCTGGAAACCCTGCCGCTAACGCCAGAGCAGCAGCGCGACCGCCTGGAAGAGCTTCTGGCGCAAATGGGCCTGGAAACCGTGCGGCACAGTAAAGCCTATATGCTCTCCGGCGGGGAGCGGCGGCGCTTGGAGATTGCGCGCTCGCTGACCCTGCAGCCTTCCTTCATCCTGCTGGACGAACCTTTTTCGGGCATCGACCCACTGACGGTAAAGGACTTGCAGGATTTGATCCGGGAATTGAGCCGCTCTGGCATCGGCATCCTGATCACCGACCATAACGTCCGGGAAACGCTTAACGTGACCGACCGCGCGTACATCGTGAATCATGGGAAAATCATGAAGAAAGGCACTCCCGACGAGTTGAGCAACGACCCGGAAGTGCGCCGTGTCTATCTGGGTGACAACTTCCGCCTGAATTAGGTCTATCCTATAGGACAGAGCAAGCTAACCATGGCCTGGCAAGGACTCAAACTTAACCTCAGGGTGACGCAGAAGCAGATTCTGACGCCGGGCCTTGTGCAGATGGTCAGCGTGCTGGCGCTGAACCGGCTGGAGCTTCGGGAAATGATCAACCAGGAGATGATCGCGAATCCCGTCTTGGAAGAGCTTTCGGAAGAGCCGACCGTAAGCGACAACTACAGCGATGAAACTTTTCTGAAAGCGGAGACGGAGAAAGTCCCTGAAAAGCCGGAAGCCAATCCGTTTGACGAATTTGATGTGGGCAGCTTCTTTAATCAGTATCTGGACACCGGCGGCGATGGCGGGCAGTCGCAGGAACGCGAAGTCAGCGAGCGGCCTTCGTTCGAGAAGTTTCTTTCCTCTCCCGCGGGGCTTACCGACCACCTCACCTGGCAGCTCAGCGTCACCATTTGTTCCGATGCCGTCAGCCAACTCGTAGAAAATATCATCGGGAACCTGGATGAGAACGGGTACCTCATGGCTTCGAATGAGGAACTGGCGCAGGACGGGAAGTATTCGCAGGACGACATCGAGGATGCGGTCGCGGTGGTGCAGGATTTTGATCCGATCGGCGTCGGCGCGCGCGACTTGCGCGAGTGCCTGCTGCTGCAACTGAAAGCTTTCGATCCGACGAACACGCTGGCGCAGCAGATTGTTTCGGAATATTTGAAGCAGGTGCAATCGAACCAGTTGAAGGAGATTGCGCGCGCACTGAACCGTCCGACCGACATCGTGAAGCACGCCATCGACGCGATCAAGAAGCTCGATCCGCGCCCGGGGCTGCGCTACAACAAGACCGAGCCGCGGCTGGTCGAGCCGGATGTGTATTTCCGCAAGGTGGATGATGCCTGGCAGGTTTTTCTCAACGAAGACGACATGCCGCAACTTCGGTTGAGCCCGACGTACCGCCGGCTGCTGACGCGCGACGCCGCGGACAAGGAAGTGCGGAATTACGTGAAAGAGCGCTTCACCGCGGCTATCCAGTTGATGAAGAACATCGAGCAGCGGAAGCACACGATTTTGCGCGTTTGCCAATCCATCATCGCGCGGCAGCCGGGATTTCTGGACAAGGGGCAGGACGAGCTGAAGCCGATGATGATCAAGGAAGTCGCAGAGGAAGTGGGCGTGCATCCTTCGACCGTGAGCCGCGCGGTGGCCAACAAGTATGCGCACACGCCGCAGGGCGTGATTGAGCTGCGCTCGTTTTTCAGCGAAGCCGTGAACGGGCCGGAGGGCGGCGACATGTCGCTGCTGACACTGAAGCGGCTGGTGAAGAAAATGATCGACGAAGAGACGCCGACGAAGCCGCTGACCGACGACCAGATTGCGAAGAAATTGGAAGAAGCGGGGATCCAGGTGACGCGGCGCACGGTCGCCAAATACCGCGAGGATATGCGCATTCCCAGTACCCATCAGCGCCGGGTCAAAGGCTAGGCCTTTGCCATCGTGAAGAAGAGACCCGCCAGCAAATCACGCACACGCCAGGCCGCCGGCCGCCAACTTGTTATCCTCACCGGGCTTTCGGGCTCCGGGAAAAGCACGGTCCTCAAGGCGTTTGAGGACATGGGCTACTACTGCGTGGACAACCTGCCGGTGGAGCTGATTCCGATTTTTGCGGAGCTGCATGCGGCGGGCGAAGGCGATTTCGCGCGGGCCGCGCTGCTGGTGGATGCGCGCGAGGGGCAGCAACTGGAGAAGCTGCCCGGGCTGCTGCGGCATCTGCGGCAAGAGCACCCCATCATTCTGGTTTTTATCGAGGCGCATGAAGACGCGCTACTGCGGCGCTATAGCGAGACGCGGCGGCCGCACCCGTTGGGACGCGCCTTTTCGGTGCGGGAAAACCTGGAGCACGAGCGGGCGCTGATGGAGCCGATCCGCAAGCTGGCGGACGTGGTGATTGATACTTCGCAGTTCAACGTGCACGAGCTGCGGCATTTCGTGAGCGAGCGCTTCCGCTCGGAAAGCAAGCGCCCACTGCTGGTTTCGCTGGTTAGCTTCGGTTACAAGTACGGCGTGCCGACGGATGCCGACCTGATGTTCGACGTGCGGTTCCTGCCCAATCCGCATTTTGTGCCGAAGCTGCGCGCGTTTACGGGCAAGGACCCGAAGGTGCGGCGATACATCCAGTCGTTTCCGCAAACTGGGGAATTTCTTCACCGCATGCAGGGGCTGCTCACTTACCTGATTCCCCACTACATCGAGGAAGGAAAAAGCTACCTGACCATAGCCTTCGGCTGCACCGGCGGAAAGCACCGCTCGGTGATGATGGCCGAATGGCTGAAGAAGGCCCTCGAGAAGCACAAGTTCGCAACACGCGTCACCCATCGCGACATTGATAAATAACCTCCTTTCTATGTAAAGCTGGCTTCATCCCAGGAAATGCCCGGTAGTGGCTCAGTTTCCGATTGCCGGACTGACCAGAAGTTGCCGCGCGTTTGTGGGAAAAGCTGGTCTACAATTACTTTTATGGAAATTAGTCAAGAGTTATTCGCCCAGGAACGACGCCCGCGCTTCGGAAAAACAAACCCGGAACGAATGCAGATCGCGTTTTGGGAATGGATGATTAGAGGTGACGATCCTGTAGCAGAACAAGAAGGTGTCCTTACTGAGGCGGGCCGGTTGAAGCGCGACAGCAACCTCAAATCCGGCTACGGCCCATACCGCGCCCGTGACTTGTTCAAAGTGCACTTCAACCGCGAAGACGGGCCGATCTGGACTTTCGACCGAATGGGAGCTAGCCGCAGCGAATTGCCGGACGGGCGGATACTCTATATCGGCGGTGAATACCAAGACTATTACGATCCGGATTTTTTGCATCTACAATGACGTGGTCGGCTTCGGGCCAGCCGAGCAGATTGAGATTTATGGCTACCCGCGAGAGGTCTTCCCACCCATCGACTTCCACACCGCCACTCTCGTTGGTGACCGGATTATTATCGTCGGCTGTCTCGGTTACAAGGACGCCCGTCGGCTCGGGCACACGCCAGTCTATTCACTAGACCTATCGCACTATCACATTTCTGAGATACAAACGACGGGGGAGAATCCGGGCTGGATCTTTAAGCAAGAGGCCGAGTTAGACCCAACCGGAAAGATCAACATCCGGGGAGGTGAGGTCATCGGGAGCCGCGACGGTCGGCAACAGTATCGCCGAAACTTCAACGAGTACGTTCTAGACATTAACACCTGGACTTGGCTCAGAAATACGAACCGAAACTGGCGTCAATTTTCCATCCGCCGGGAAGACAAGGGTATTTTTGTCCTGGACCAACGTCCTGAGCCACAAGCCCTCCTACCGCGCACTGTTGAGCATAGCGTTGTGCCCTGTAAGGAATGGAACGACGCCCGGATTGTCGTCGACGGAATACTTGTGTCGATAACAGTTGGAGTGTCGTTCATCGACGTAATCGTTGAGGGAGACTTGCCCTCCGAAAAATCCCGTCAACTGGCCGAAGAAGTTCGTGCCAACGCCGAAGCCGTGGTCGGTCATCGTTGCGTCATGGAATAGAGACAGATCGTCGAAACCATTGCTTGGGCCCCGCTAGCGCACTAATCCGAAACCGGCCCACGACCAACTTCCCCCGAAAACTTGACACGTTGCGTGCTGCCGCATAGCGTACAGAGTGGGTGTTCCGTGAAATTGTCAGGAGCAGGGGAGTGGGTTCTTTTCTGTCGCCACAACTAAAACGACTGCTGAGCTATGCGGGGCCGTACCGGTTTTCGATGGGCCTGGGTGTGGCGCTCCTGCTGGTTGTGGGCGTGGCGGAAGCGGTGATTGGCCTGATGATCAAGCCGATCATTGACCGGGTGCTGAATCCCGCGGCCCCGGATTCGAACGTGATTTTGTACAGCATTCCCCACGGGCCATCGCTGTACCTGAACCACCTTTTCCCGCGCAGCATTCACAACGTATGGGCGGTCGTTTCCATTTCGTTGCTGATCGTGTTTGCGATCAAGTCACTGGCGGAATTTGGTGGGAGCACCCTGGTGCAATTTGTAGGGCTGCGCGCATTGACCGATCTGCGGAACGAAGTGTACGCCAAGATCATTCGCCAGCCGATTGGCTTTTTTCAGCAGCAGCCGACCGGACGAATCATGTCCGCGGTAATCAATGATGTGGAACGCGCGCGCCCGGCGCTCTCCGAATATCTTGCGGAAGTTTTTCGCCAGACATTTGCTTTTTTTGCGTTTCTTTCCGTGCTCTTTTACGTGGACTGGAGGATGACTCTCGGCTGCTGCATTTTCCTTCCGCTGGTGGTCTGGCCCATCGGAAAGCTTGGACGGAAAATCCGGCATTCGGTGGAAAGCAGCCAGAGCAAGCTGGGCGAACTGAACCAGATTCTACAGGAAACAGTGGCCGGAAACCGCGTGGTGAAGGCGTTCGGCATGGAGGATTTCGAGATCGGAAAGTTTCGCGCCGCGGCAAGGCGCCTTCTGCGCGAGACGATGCGCTGGGTGCGCACGCAAGTGGTCAGTTCGCCGCTGATGGATTTGCTGCTGCCGGTGGTCATTTCGCTACTCCTGCTCTATGCTCGCGACAAAATCCGTCACGAGCAGTTGACGATCGGTTTGTTCTTCACCTTTGTCTACGCGCTCTTTAAGTCCTATGAGCCCGTGAAGCGTATGGGCGCCGTTTACCAGCAATTCCAGCAGGCGCAGGGCGCAACCACGCAGGTGTTTGCGTATCTGGACATGAAGGAGGAAGAACGCGACGCTCCCGACGCAAGGGAATTGCCGCCCTTCTCGCGCGAAATCGAATTCGAAAACGTGAGTTTTTCTTACGACACCGCGCCGATCCTGCGCGACATCCGCTTCTCCGCCCGCAAGGGAGAACTGGTCGCGTTCGTCGGCTCAAGCGGCGCGGGAAAAACCACGCTCGTGAATCTGATTCCCCGCTTTTATGAAGTAAGCGCCGGGATGATTCGCGTGGACGGGCGGGATATCCGCACTGTCAAGCTGGGTTCGCTGCGCGGGCAGATCGCCATGGTGACGCAGGAAAACATACTTTTTTACGACACGGTGTGGAACAACATCTGCTACGGCCAGAGCAACGTGAGCCGCGAGCGCGTGGTGCAGGCGGCCCAGGCGGCGCTGGCGCACGATTTCATCCAGGAATTGCCGCAGGGCTACGACACCCTGATCGGCGAGCGCGGCACTCGGCTGAGCGGAGGCCAGCGGCAACGCATCGCGATTGCCCGCGCGATTCTGAAAGATTCGCCGATCCTGATCCTCGACGAAGCGACTTCCGAGCTCGACTCCGAATCCGAACTGTACGTGCAGAAGGCGCTCGGCAACCTGATGGTTGGGCGCACCACGTTTGTGATCGCCCACCGCTTGGGAACTATCCGCAAAGCCGATAAAATCCTAGTGTTGGAGGATGGGCAGATTCGCGAGAGCGGTACGCACGCGGAACTGCTGGCCCGGGGCGGAAGCTACGCGCGGCTGCACGATTTGCAGTTCGCCGATCAGGATGCATTCACACCGGCGGGCACGGCCTCCAGCGAACCCATGAAATCGAGCAATCCCAAATGACGCCAAAGACCGGAACCGAAGCACGACACGAAGTCCCCGCAAAACTCGAATGCCGCTCCATGACGGGCTACGCCATGGTGCGCGGCGAACACGCCGGCTGGGCGATTCGCATCAGCGTGAAGAGTGTCAACCACCGCTTCCTGGACATCAAGCTGCGCATGCCGGATTCGCTGGAGCCGTACGAATTGAGGCTGCGGCAGGCGGTGAAGAATCGCATCCATCGCGGCCACATTGATCTTCACATCAACGTGGAACCCGGCGAAGCTGCGCCGGTGCACGTGAATCGCGAGCTGCTTCAGGCGTATCTGCGCGCGGCGGATGAGCTGCGGCAACAGACCGGCGCGAAATCCGAGCTGGATCTGGTTTCGCTGCTGCGCTTGCCCGGCGTGATTGGCGGGTTGGCTCCGTCGTTGCCGGATTCGGACGAGGAGCAGGAGTCGCTGGGGAAAGTGCTGGAGTCCCTGTTGGCCGAAGCGGTTTCGAAAATGGATGAGATGCGCCGCACCGAAGGCCGCCACTTGACCGATGAGCTTCGCGCGCGGCTGGTGCGGATATCGGAACAGACGGATCAAGTTCGAGGGCTGGTGGAAACGTTGCGGCCGGCGTTTGCGCGGCGGCTGGAATCGCGGCTGAAAGAGTTGCTCAACGGTGCGCAAGTGGATTCCGGGCGGCTGGCGCAGGAAGCGGCGCTGCTGGCCGAACGCAGCGACATCAGCGAAGAGCTCGATCGGCTGCGCAGCCATCTGCAGCAATTCACAAAGCTGCTCGACGGCGCGGGGGAACTCGGCAAAAAGCTGGATTTCCTGTTGCAGGAAATGCACCGCGAAGCCAACACCATGCTTTCGAAAACGCCGGGCGTGGAGAGCGAGGCGCTGGCCATCACCGGCCTTTCGCTGGAAATCAAATCGGAGATCGAAAAATTGCGCGAACAGGTCCAGAACATCGAATGAGCGAGATCAAGCGAGTTGAGCCGCTGGTTCTGATTTTTTCCGGGCCTTCGGGGTCCGGCAAATCCACGCTGGTGCAGAGAGTTCTGGAGCTGCCGGGGACGATGCCTTCGGTGTCATGTACTACCAGGCCGCGCCGGGCGACTGAGGCCAGTGGAAAATGTTATGATTTCGTCACGGCAGAGCAGTTCGACGCCATGGTCGCCCGGGGCGAGTTTCTCGAGTACGCGCGCGTCTTCGGCAAACATTCCTACGGCACGCCCAAGAAGTGGCTCGAAGAATCCCGCAGCAAAGGTGATGACCTGGTCCTGGAGATCGACGTCCAAGGCGCGGCGCAGGTGAAGCAAAAGTTGCCTGAGTCCGTGGCAATCTTTATACTTCCTCCCTCGCGCCAGGAGCTGGAGCGAAGGCTGCGCAGCCGCGGAATGGACGCGGACGAAGAAATCGCGCGGCGCCTGGCGAAGGCCAAGGGCGAGATCGAGTTGGCGGAAAAGTTTTACGATTTTTGTGTGGTGAACGACGACGTGGAACGCGCGGGACGGGAAGCACAGGCCATTGTGACGGCGCTGCGCTGCTCGAGCCTGCGGCGCCGCGAAGTGGTGAAGCAAGTTCTGGGATCATTTGGAGGGTAAGACACTTATGACCGTGCAAACCAAAGCTCCCGAAAGCCAGTTTGCGTATGTTGTCCTTGCAGCGCGCCGCGCCCGCCAGATAATGGCAGGCGCTCCGCCGATGCTGGAGAACCCGCGCACGCAAAAGGCCACGCGCATTGCGTGTGACGAAGTGAACCACGGATTAATCGAATACGATTTCACCGAAGCGTTTCCCACGGAAGAGGAAAGGGAGAACGCGAAGCGGCGCAAGTAGCGCGCCCGCGAGGTCTCCATGCGCATCACCCTCGGCGTTACCGGCGGAGTTGCGGCTTACAAGTCCGCGGAACTCGTGCGCCGCTTGCAGACCGAGGGGCATACCGTCCAGGTGGTGATGACGCGCGCCGCGCGCGAGTTCATCGCGCCGCTTACCTTCGCCGCGCTCAGCGGGCAAAAAGTGATCACCGATCTTTTTACAGGCGGGGAATCCGGCGACGCGAATCTGGAATCGGCGATTGAGCATATTGCCGTGGCGCAGCGAACGGATTTGCTGCTGGTGGCCCCGGCGACGGCGGATACATTGGCGAAGTTTGCGCGAGGGCTGGCCGACGATTTTCTTTCCACGCTTTATCTGGCTTCCACGGCTCCCGTTGTGTTGGCGCCGGCGATGAACGTCAATATGTGGCAGCATCCCGCTACGCAGGAAAATCTTGCGATGCTGCGGAAGCGCGGGGTGCGGATCGTGGAGCCGGGGGAAGGTTATCTGGCTTGCGGGATGACGGGGCCCGGCCGCTTGGCTGCGCAGGAAGAAATTTTGAAAGCGGTGCGCGAGGTTGTGCAGGCGCAACAGGATTTGGCGGGAGAGACCGTGCTGGTGACGGCTGGGCCTACATGCGAAGACCTAGACCCGGTTCGATTCATCAGCAATCGCTCGTCGGGGAAGATGGGTTACGCGGTGGCGGAGGCGGCGGCGCGGCGCGGCGCGAAAGTGATTTTGATTAGCGGGCCGACCGCGCTCGATACCCCGGAAGGCGTGGAGCGGGTTGACGTTCGTACTGCGGAAGAGATGCTGCGGGCGGTGCAGGCACGATTTTCACCGGCTTCGATTGCGATTTTTGCGGCGGCGGTTGCCGATTATCGCCCGGCCGAGCCGGCAGCGTCCAAAATAAAGCGGACGAAAGGGCCGCTGACCATCCGGCTGGAGCCGAATCCTGATATTCTCGCCACGATGGCGAAAGAAAAGGGCGACCGGTTGGTGGTGGGATTCGCCGCGGAAACGGATCATGTCGCCGAAAACGCGCGCAAGAAATTGACTGAGAAGAACGCGGATCTGATTGTGGCCAACGACGTGACCGCCGAGGGGGCGGGGTTTGACGTGGACACGAACATTGTGACCATTTTCTCGCGCGATGCACGCGACCTGCCGCTGCCGCGGATGACGAAGGCGGAAGTGGCGCAGCGGATTCTCGATGAAGTGTTGCGGCTGCGCGGCGTCCTGCGCAGCAAACCCGCTTCCCACCAAGCCGGCGACTGAACCCATCATGCCCGAACGTTTCCCCGCATCGTTGCAGCAGAAAATCGAAGACCGCCTCCGCTACTACGAGGATCTGGGAATTCGCTTGTTTTACACAGACCGCGGCCGGGGTGGCGCAATTTTCGTGGCTCCAGAACCGATTGCTTCCGCATCATCACCCGCACCTGTCATTGAGGAGACCGTATTGCCAAAGTCCACGCCGAAGCCCGCGCCCGCCAAAGTTGTTCCTGTTGCGGCGCATCCTCCATTGGTGGTGCCGCCGAGCGGGCCGTCACTCTTCGAATCTGCGGACAAGTTGAAGGACGAGACGCTGCTGAAGATTCGCGAAGACCTGGGCGAGTGCACGCGCTGCAAACTGCAGAAGGGCCGCAACAAAATTGTGTTTGGCGACGGGAATCCGAAGGCGCAGCTTGTTTTTGTCGGCGAAGCACCGGGCGCCGATGAAGACGCGCAGGGCCTGCCGTTTGTGGGACGCGCGGGGAAACTGCTGACGCAGATGATCGAAGCGATGGGCCTGCAACGCAGCGAAGTTTACATTTGCAACGTAGTGAAATGCCGGCCGCCGGAGAATCGCGCGCCGGAGCCCGACGAAGTCGCCGCCTGCTCGCCATTTCTGATCCGCCAGATCGACTCGATTCATCCCAAAGTGATTGTGTGCCTCGGTGCTACCGCCGCCAAGACGATTCTGAATACCACGCGCGGCATTTCCCAATTTCGCGGCGAGTGGCTCGAATGGCGCGGCCACAAGCTAATGGCCACGTATCATCCGGCGTATCTCTTGCGGAATCCGCCGGCCAAAGCCGACGTGTGGAAAGACCTGCAGAAGGTCATGGCCGAGCTTGGCCTGCAGTTGCCGAAGAAATCCAAGTCCTGAAAATTTGCGATGGGAATTCTTCTTGGTCTAGCGACCGCGCTCTCTTGGGGATCCGCGGACTTATTCGCCCGGTTTGCCACTCGCCGGATCGGCACATTCCGCACGATGTTGTACATGCAGATGTGCGGATTCTGCCTGGTGACGCTGGCGATGCCGCGCCTTGGGGGATGGGGGCATCTTTTCGACGGCTCGGGCTGGCAGCCGTGGGCATGGGGGATTCTGGCCGGAGTACTGAACACCTTTTCGACTTTGGCGCTCTATCGCTCGTTTGAAATTGGAAAGTTGTCGATCGTCGCGCCGATCTCCGCGTGCTATCCGGTGCTGACGATGGTGCTTTCTGCCTTCACCGGAGAGCGGCTTACGCCGTTGCGCCTGGCCGGTATGGCGCTGGCGATTGCTGGAGTGATAGTGGTGGCACGCGGCGAGCACGCGCCGGATGACGCGGAACCGGCTGATGCACCGGCCTCGCCGGCAAAAAAACGACTTGGAGTGAGTTGGGCGATCTTCTCCGCGGCTTGCTTCGGCGTGATGTTCTGGCTACTTGGATTGCGAGTGGTGCCGCTGGTTGGAAGCGCGCCTTCCGTGTGGATTATTCGCCTGACGAGTGCTCTGACCACGGCGCTGGTGATGCTGTTTGCGGGGCAATCACGGGCGCTCCCCGCGAGGCGCGAAATGTTGCCGCTTCTCGGCGTGGGCGTGCTCGACACTTGCGCCTACGTTTTCAATAACTATGGCATGGCGCATGAACAGACGTCCGTGGTCAGTGTGCTCGCATCGCTCTACGGGGCGGTAACCGTAGCTCTGGCTGCGCTGTTGTTGCGCGAAAAGGTCACCGCGTTCCAGTGGCTCGGCATCATCGCCATTTTCGTCGGAATCATCCTGATCAGCCGTTGAACTCTCCATAAGTCGCGGATTTTTTCGGATCGTTCCGCTGCTGCTACACTACCCACGGCATGTCCGCCTCCTTCTGCAACGTCGCGCTTCCGGTCCCGCTCCGCAACACGTTCACTTACGCCATCCCGGAAGGCTTGCGCGCGCAGGTGCAGCCAGGTTCCCGCGTTCTGGTACCGTTTCGAAAGAAATCTCTCGTTGGCGTTGTGGTGGAACTTGCCGAAACGCCGCCCGCGGATACGAAGATCCGTGAAGTTGCGAGAGTTCTGGACTTAGTTCCGGCTCTCACTCCGAAGCTCATCGAACTCGCCCACTGGATCGCGGGCTACTATCTGGCGCCCATCGGCGAAGTGTTTCGGGCGATGTTGCCCCCGGTCACCGAATTCACTGCGCGGCGCCTGATTGTGCTGACCGATGAGGGGAAAGCGCTCGCTACAGATTTGCGGCAGGGCAAATTTCTTACTGAATTGTCGGGGAGTGAGGCGGAATTCCTGCAAAAGCTCCTCGAGAAAAAAGGCGTGCTGCAATTCACTTCCCATCCGAAACTCGGAATCGAACTGGAGAGCCTGCAGAGGCTGCAGCGGCGTGGCTATGTGCAGATTCAGGAGACCGTGCAGGGGCGCAAGCGCAAAGTCCAAAACGTGATCGCCTGGAAGAGTGGAGAAGCCGGTGCGGGGAAACCTCTGGTAGAAAAAGAGGAGCGGATCCGTGCGTTGCTCGAAACCGAGCGCGGGCCGCTGCCTCTGCCGCAGTTGTTGAAGCTTGCCGGTGTCTCGCGCGCGTTGATCGAGCGTATGTTGCGCGACAGCTTGCTGGAAGCCTGGGAAGAACCGATTGATCCCGCCGAAGACCCTTTTGACGTTGGCTACTCGCCGCCCGCCCACTCTCTGAACGAATCACAGGAGCGCGCGTTCGGCTCCATCCGTGCGCGTTTTGAGCTGGCCGAGTTTGGCGTGCAACTGATTCACGGCGTCACCGGCAGCGGGAAGACCGAGGTGTACCTGCGCAGCGTGCAGGAAACGCTGGCGCGCGGGAAAACCGCGATCGTGCTCGTCCCGGAAATTGCGCTGACATTATGGATTGGCCGCCAGTGCCGCGCATGGTTCGGCGCGCATTTTGAGGGCGTCGCCGTGCTGCACTCCGCGCTGAGCGACGTGGAGCGTGCGCGCGAATGGTGGCGCGTTCGAAACGGGCAGGCGCGCGTAGTCGTGGGCACACGGTCGGCGATCTTTGCGCCGCTGGAAAATCTCGGCCTCGTGATTGTGGACGAAGAGCAGGAAAACAGTTTCAAGCAGGAAGAGACGCCTCGGTATCACGGCCGCGACGTTGCCATCGTCCGGGCGAAATTAGAAAACGCCGTCGCGCTGCTCGGTTCCGCGACGCCGGCGCTTGAGACTTATCACAACGCCACCAGCGGCAAATATGAACTTTTGACGATGGCTTCGCGGGTGGAAAATCGCTCGCTTGCGGCGGTGGAGATCGTTGATCTACGCACGGAGTTCCAGCAGACGCACCAGTCCAGCCCCATCTCGAAAATTTTGCACGACGGCATCGCCGAGTGCCTTTCGTTCAATACCCAGGCGCTTATTTTGATCAATCGCCGCGGCTACTCGTGGTCGGTGCTGTGCCGGAGCTGCGGCGCTTCCGTGCAGTGCGCCAATTGCAGCATTTCGATGACGTATCACAAGAGCCGCAACCGCCTGGAATGCCACTACTGCGGGTTCATCCAGGCGGTGCCCAAGACTTGCCCGAAGTGCGATTCGAAGTACGTTTATTTTTTTGGCGAAGGATCGGAGCACCTGGAAGAGCGTCTGCGCAAGGAGTTTCCCGGCGCACGGATTGCGCGGCTAGACCGCGACACTGTTCGCACCAAGCAGCAGTATCAGGAAACGCTGGGTGCCTTTGCCGGCGGCGCGCTGGATATTCTGGTGGGCACGCAGATGCTCGCGAAGGGGCACGATTTTCAGCGCGTCACGCTGGTGGGCGTCATTTCCGCCGATTCCGCGCTGACTCTCCCTGACTTTCGCGCGGCCGAGCGCACGTTTCAACTTCTCACCCAGGTTGCGGGGCGCGCCGGACGCGGCGAGCTCCCCGGCCGTGTGCTCATCCAGACCTACTTTCCCGAGCACTATGCGATTCAGGACGCGGTCCGCCAGGACTATCTTTCGTTTTACGAGCGCGAGCTGCACTTCCGCCGGATCATGGCGTATCCGCCGTTCACTTCGTTGGCCAACGTGATCGTGCGCGACACGAATCTGGAAAATGCGATTCGCTGGTCGAAGCGGCTTTCGGAATATTTTTCGTCTTCGGATGGAGAGGGCATTCGAATACTCGGCCCTGCGTCCGCGCCGCTCGCTCGCCTCAAGAAAGAGCATCGCTTCCAATTTCTGCTCAAATCTCCGAAACGCTCCGTCATCACGAGATTGCTCAGTGGCGCGCTCTCCTTCTGCGACGCCAACGAGATCCCGCAGACTGCTGTCCTCGTGGATATGGATCCGCTATCGCTTCTATAGTGTGGCTCCATTGTTTGTCGCAACCTTCTCCGCATTGAAGAAATCACTCAGCGCTTGCCATCCTGAGGGCGCGTGGTTTGCGCTCGAAGGATCTCAACTTAAGCTTCGTGAAAACTCATACGTTGAGGTCTTTCGCCTATCTCCGGTTTCACCAGAGTCCACAAACCGGACCTTGTCGGATAGGCTCAGGATGACAACGTGTGGGGGACGTCGACTGTGCGTTCGATTGCGAGTGTAGGATTGGGCCAAAATGGCTCCGGAATCGGCTTGCCAGCAAGCGACGAGTGCGATGCGCGCCTTTACTATCGGAGTGTCGGGGAATCGCTGGATGTGGATTGAGGTCAATCATGGAGCAAAACCTACAGCAGACCATATTGCTTCTTGCCCACACGCCCGCCGCTCTGAATTCGTTTCTGCGCGAACTGCCGGAAGAATGGACGCACAGGAATGAAGGCGGTGACACCTGGAACGTGTTCGATGTCGTCGCCCACCTGATTTACGGCGAACAGGTGGACTGGATTCCGCGGGCGCGGATCATATTGGAATTCGGCGAGACTCGGGCGTTTGAGCGGTTTGATCGCGAGGGACACAGGAACTTGATCCAAGGCAAGACGCTTCCGCAGTTGCTGGATGAATTCGCGCTGGCGCGCTCGGAAAGCCTGCACCAGTTGCGCGCACTGAATCTGCGGCCAGAGGATTTCGATCGGCGAGGAAGGCATCCTGCGTTGGGACAGGTGAAGTTGTCACAGCACCTGGCGAGCTGGGTGGCTCATGACTTGACTCATCTCCACCAGATTTCGAGGATCATGGCCCACCAATACCGCGAGGCCGTAGGTCCGTGGAGCGCATATCTCGGTGTGTTACATTGCGCCGGCCACAGCGCGCCTTAGCGCGCTCGCAGTGGACCGAGAATGACGGACCGCCTCAGATGTCCGTCCCTACAAGCCTGCGCGCCGGCGGTTCCAGAAGAAATAACCGGGAAGACCGAGGAGCATCAGGGTGATCGCGACGAGCAGGAAGGTAAATTCGTGCGGATCTTTTATCGCCGCATAGATGGCGTTGCCAACGATGGCGAGGGCAGCCAATACGAAGAGCAGCGGCGTCAGGGGATACCCGGGCACGCGATAGGGAATTGGCTTGCCCGCATTCGCTCGACGAATCGGGAAGATGCTTGCGGCGCCCAAGCCGTAGAAAATCCAACCGATGAAGATGGCGCCGCCTGCCAGTTTGGCGAAGCCCGCTGCGGATGCAAGTAGGCACGACCAAACGCCCAGGGCCAGCACTGCCGCGGCCGGAGTACCGAAGCGCGGATCGACCTCCGCGAGCTTCTTGAAAAATAAATTGTCGTTGGCCATGGCGAAGAAAACGCGCGGCGCGGTGAGCATCACGCTGTTGGTGGAACTGAAGGTGGAAATCAGAATCATCGCCGCCACCAGTTTTCCCGCCCAGGGGCCCAGAACCGTGCGCGCGGCCGTGGCGGCAATCGCGTCGCTGGCGGCGGCTTGCGCCGGTCCCAACGCTACGAGATAGGCCACCACCGCGAAGAGATACAGGCCCATGAGAATCAGGGAGCCGAGCAAAAACGTCCGTGGAAAACACCGCTGCGGGTTCATCACTTCGCCGGCGCTGTAGGTGCCAAACTGCCAGCCTTCATACGCCCAGAGCACGGTGATCATGGCAAAGCCGACGCCGGAGAAGAGTGCGTAACCGCTTTGCGAGGTGCCGAGCGCCGCGGGGATTTCGCCGGCGTGTGTGCCTTTCAAAAGGCCAAGCGCCAGCAACACGCCGCCGAGAACAACGATGAGGCCGACCTTGATGATGGTGGTCACGTTCTGCAGGTCGGAGCTCTTTCGCGTGCCCCAGACATTGACCGCGGTTACTACGGCGATCATCAGAATCGTGACCAGCGACGCGCCGCCGGAGGAGAGCGGGATGATTTCCCGCAAATAGGTGGTAAACGCGTGCGCCAGGGCCGCAATCGTCGCGCTGGCAATCACCAGAAACAAACACCAGCCGTACAAAAACGCCGGCAGCCGGCCGAATCCATCCCGGATGTAGCAGTAGAGTCCGCCCGCCTCGGGATTCGCCGCGGCCAGTTCCGCGTACGTCAGCGCGCCGAGGAGCGACAGCACGCCGCCGAACAGCCACACCAGCAGCGACCATCCAACCGAGCCGCCCACTTGCCGCTGAATCAATCCAGGTGTAAGAAAAATTCCGGAGCCAATCACCGAGCCGACGAACAGCAAAAGCAAATCGCGTTCCCGCAAGGTGCGGGTTAATTCTTTTTTAGTTTTGGTGGGCATCCCTGCCACTTTACAGCAATCTTTCGACAGGATACGGCATGAAGCAGAGGATGAAGACCGCAAGCGACATCACCGCCGCGAATCTGCGGTTCGGGTCAATCGGGGTGGGATCGTAAATCGGCGCCATGCGGACGAATTGCAGGCCGAAAAGTATGAGCGCCCAGATCCACCAGCCCTGCCATTGAAAATAGCCAAGCGGCACAAGCGCGATGGGCAGAGCGAGCGAAATCCAGCGGTGAAGTTGCGGGCTAACGGAGCGGACGATGTGCCCGCCGTCGAGTTGTCCGACCGGCAAAAGGTTCAGCGCCGTGGCAAACATGCCGACCCATGCCGCGCGTCCCACCGGATGCAACAGCAAATCCGTTGCGTGCGCGTTCGGCTGAAACGTCGCCGTCACCAGGCGAAGAATGAGCGGCACACCGAAAATGAGGTCAGCATTGTTATCGGCGTCCAACGCGGGAATCACCCTTGCGTGTATCACTCCATACGCCAGTGCCGGCAGCGCCACCAAAAAACCGACCAGCGGCCCGGATGCTCCTACGTCGAAGAGTGCCCGCATCGAACGAATTGGCGAGCGAATCAGGATGAACGCGCCGAACGTGCCGATCAAAGTGGGCGCGGGAATGAAATACGGATAACTGGAGCGGATGTGGTGACGACGACAGGCAAAATAGTGGCCCAACTCATGCGCGAGCAAAATGCCGAGCAGCGTCAGCGCAAACGGCAAGCCCGCCAGAAGTGCCCCTGGGTTCCGATACGTCAGCCGGAACGTCTGCACGAATGCATCCAGCGAAGCGGCCTGATTGTGCGCGTAAGCGGCGGCAAAATGCGTGCCGGCAATCAGCGAAGTGACCAGCGTCAGCAGGAACAGTCCCGACGACAGCACCAGCGAGCGTGCGGAAGGATGGGGCTGGTCCGCGGCGTAATACCTGCCTTGCGGCGGGCGGCCGGGCCATGCAGGCACTTCCAGAAATGGGGGAGCGCTCCGTTCTGATTCCGGTGGAGTCACAATAGATTACTTGGCTTGGCTGGCGGCGTGATCTTCGAGTCCCTGGAGTTCTTTCCCGGGCTTGAAGCGCACAGCTTTCCCTGGAGGAATGCTGACTTCTTCGCCGGTGCGGGGATTGCGTCCGATGCCGGTCTTCCGCGGCTTCACGCTGAACACGCCGAACTTGCGCAGCTCAATGCGCTGCCCGCGCCCCATGGCGTTTTTCAGGGACTCAAAGACCGTCTCGACGGCTTGCTCCGCTTTTGTGCGGCTGATGTTCGTCTTTCCTACGACGGCATTCACAATGTCTAGCTTAATCACACCGTCCTCCCGCTCACTGTGGCCCGATGCTAGAGGCTAAGGCCCGGGTTGTCAAGAAGTTCCGCCTCATCTACACTTTAACCTTTTGCGAGCCTACTTTCTAAGATTTCTGTCAGGAGGATTGGATGTCCGTAAAGCCAGACCGTTGGATCCGCCGCATGGCGCTGGAACACAAGATGATCGAGCCGTTCACCGACCGGCAGGTTCGGGAAGGAGTGATCAGCTACGGCGTGTCCTCGTACGGATACGACATCCGGGTGGCCGACGAATTCCGCATCTTCACCAACGTGAATTCCACCATCGTGGATCCGAAGAACTTTGATCCGCGCTCGCTGGTGGAATTCAGGGGCGACGTTTGCCTGGTGCCGCCGAACTCGTTCGCGCTCGCGCGTTCGATCGAATATTTCCGCATCCCGAGGAACGTGCTGACGATTTGCCTCGGCAAGTCTACCTACGCCCGTTGCGGGATTATCGTGAACGTGACGCCATTCGAGCCAGAGTGGGAAGGCTTCGTGACGCTGGAAATCAGCAACACCACACCGCTGCCCGCACGCATTTATGCGAACGAAGGATTGTGCCAGGTGCTCTTTTTTGAGAGCGACGAGGAATGCGAAGTCAGCTACAAGGACAAGAAGGGGAAGTATCAGGCGCAGGGCGGGATCGTGCTGCCGCGGCTGTAACCTGCAGCGCAGCCCTTCCTGGCTTTGCTGCCGGGAATCACTACAACACGCACGCCCAAAACGCTTGTACTGAAAACTGAAGTTGCCCACGTCTGACGTTTGAGTGCGGGCTAAGCAAGCCACAGCCACTTGCTCGTTCCCACTATTCACACCGTCAGGAGGTTCTCTTGAGAACTCTTATACTGCGTTTGGCGCTTTTTGCCTGTGTACTGCCGGCAGTATCAGCCCAGCCGTCACAAGCGCAACAAGCCAAATCGGCCGACCCAGCGCCAATTCCCACGCAGATTGCCACCGCAAAAAAAGTATTTATCGCCAATGCAGGCGGTGAGTGCAGTCCGTTTGGAGACACAGAATTCACTGGCGGGCCGGACTTGGCGTATAACGAATTCTTCTCGGCCGTGAAGAAATGGGGCCACTTTACCCTCCTCACCACGCCAGCCGATGCGGACCTGGTGATGGAAATCCACTTCACCTGTCCGGTCTATCTTGATGAAAATAAGCAACAGGTGGACGCGCAGCTCAGGTTAGTCTTTCTGGACTCCAAGACACGCATTCTGCTGTGGGCCATCACAGAACACTCCCAATCCGCAATATTGCAGGGGAATCGCGACAAGGAATTCGGATTCGCCATGGCCAGACTGGTACGCGATGTGAAATCACTGGTGTTGCCGGCCGCGGAACAGCCGAACGCCAATAAGTAGCTGAGGTTGGAACTTCCGCTTTTGCGAGTTCAACTTTTGCGCGGATTGAGATTTGGCTGTGAAGGTTTAAGCCGCAAAAGCGGCAGCTTCGCTGTCGCACTCAAAAAAAGGCGCCCGCCGAGGCGGGCGGCCGCTACAATCCTTAGCGAAAGAGTTTGCCGGCTATTTCGGTGACGTGCTTGCCCTGGTAGCGGGCGATCTTTAGTTCGTTTTCGGTGGGCTGCCGCGAGCCATCCGAGCCGGCAAGCGTTGTCGCTCCGTACGGAGTACCGCCGGAGATCTCGCCCATGTACGTCAGGCCCGGTTCGCTGTAAGGGACGCCGACGATGACCATACCGTGGTGCAGCAGGGTGCTGTGAAAGCTGGTGATCGTGGTTTCCTGCCCGCCGTGCTGAGTACCGGTGGAAGCAAACACGCTACCCACTTTTCCGATGAGCGCACCCTTCATCCACAACCCGCCGGTCTGATCCAGGAAATTGCGCATTTGTGCGGCCATGTTGCCGAAGCGCGTGGGCGTTCCGAAAATAATCGCGTGCGCGTCGGCCAACTGGTCCACGGTGGCCACGGGCACTTTGGCATGCGCAGCCTTCGCGGCTTTGGCGCCGTACTTTTCCAGCACATCGTCCGACATAAGTTCCGGCACTTGATAGAGCGAGACATCGGCGCCGGGAACCTGCTTTGCGCCCTCGACGACAGCCTGCGCCATTTTGTGGACGTGGCCGTACATGCTGTAGAAAATTACCTGAACCTTGATACTCATTTCCTGTCTCCTTTCCGTTTCAGGGCCTCGAGATGGGTTCGTTCTCCGTGGTATCCGACAAAACCTGCAAGGGGTAGCCAAGATCACGCCAGGCATCCAGGCCGCCCTGGAGCGGCCGGATATGCTTCACGCCTTTGTTTCTGAGGAGCAGCGCCACACGGGCGCTGGTGGCTTCGTTTGGTCAAGTACAGTAGAGGATAACTTCGCGGTCATGGGGCAGCCGGTCGCTGGTTTGCTGAAGATCGCTGGCGTCCATTCGGAATGCGCCCGGGATTGTTTCCGGGTCCGCCTCGAAATCCACAGAGTGCCTCAGGTCCACGATGGTGAGGAGCTCGCCGGCATCCAGTTTTTCCTTCAATTCCATCGGGCTGATACGGGAAATTCTCAGTTCACGCAGGAATTTCTGGCGGGCGACGAACTTGTAGGTGACATAGAACGCCAGGGCCGCCACGAGCAGTACCATCAGTCCGCCGCCCAATTGCTGGGACTCCTGCGCGATGAGCTCAATCTGGCCGCTGAAGATGTAGCCGAGGCCGAGATACGTTCCGGCCCAAAGGATCGCGCCCAATGCATCGAAGGCCAGAAACCTGCGGAATTTCATGTGGAAGATGCCGGCGAGCGGCGTGGCCACGGTGTTCAGGCCAGGCAGGAACTTGGCAATAAGCAGGGATTTCGCGCCTTGTTTTTCGAAGAGACCTTCGGTACGCCGCACGCAGGAATCCGGCTCCAGGGAAATTCTGCACAGCCAGTGGAGAATCCGGATGCCTTTCTTTTTGCCGAGCTGATACCAGATGGTGTCGGCGGCAACCGAAGCGATCATACAGAGCAGCAGGGCCAGGCCAAAATTCAGCCGGTGTAGTCCACCGAGCGCCCCGGCCGCAAGCAACAGTGGAATGGAAGGCATTGGCAAACCTGCCTGCTCCAGAAACACCCAAACCAAAAGCACCAGGTACCCGTGCTTCACCAGGAATTCGAGTGTACTGTGCATGCCGGGCAAGGTCCTCTTTCAGAGCTTAACTCATACGGGTTACTTCTGCAGGAAGGCCGCCGCCTTTCCCCAGTGCCCGCCCATAACAAAGGCGTCGAGCGGTTTTCGTTCGCGCGGCGCAAGTTCGCGCTGGCGCAGGGTTTCGGGCAAAGATTCAGGATTGCCCGGGTAGCCAATGGTAAAGGCCGCGATGGGCTCCCACCCGCTTGGGATCTCGAAGAGTTCAATAGCCTTGTGCGGATCAAACCCCGCCATTTGATGCACAAACAGCCCCCGAGAGGTAGCTTCCGAGGAAAGATTTGCCACCGCCGCGCCGGTGTCGTAGAAAGCATTGCGATTGGGGTGGCCATTCTTGGCAAAGGCGAGTTCCGAGACCGCGATGGCCAGCACCGGGGCGTGTTTGGCCCAGGCCTGATTGAACTCCACGAGCGTACTCACCATTTTCGCATGGCTTTCTTTGTCTTCGGCGGTGGTCACTAGGAAGGCCCAGGGCTGCTCGTTGTTGCTGGAGGGCGCCCAGCGAGCCGCTTCGAACAGGCTGCGCAATACGTCCGGCTCAACGGGCTGTTGGGAAAACGCACGCGGGCTCCAACGATGCTGGATCAATTGGTGGACTTGATGATGCGTGGGGGCCGGCTTTTGCATTTAGTGTTCCTTATCAATTTGATTCGGGTGGCGCTTAGAAAGCTGCGGGCGGCAAGTTGCCGCCCGTAACGGTTCCCTGAATCGGATCAACACCTACTGTAATTACTTTGACTGCGGGGGAATGATCATTTCCACATCCAGCGAGACGCTCACATCATCGCCGACCACCACGCCGCCGCTGTCGAGCTTCTGATTCCAGGCCACGCCAAAGTCTTGACGGTTGATTTTGGTGGAGGCGGAAACGGCCGTGCGCTGCAAGCCCCAGGGATCCTTGATGGGAGCCTTGGGAAGCGTTGCGGTGAGCACTGCGGTCTTGGTGACGCCGCGAATGGTCAGGTCGCCGGTTACTTTAAGAGTGCCGTCGGTATTGCGCTCGACCTTGGTGGATTGAAAGGTGATGGCAGGATATTTGGCAACGTCGAAGAACGCCTCGCTCTTGAGGTGCTTGTCGCGATCGGGTTCGCGGGTATCTACACTGGTGGCGTCGATGGTGACGTTCACAGTAGACTTGCCGATATCCGTGTCGTCAACAACCACGGTTCCCGTCACACCATGAAATTCGCCGTGTACGGTCGAAATCATCAGGTGGGTAACGCCGAAGCCGGCGCTGGAGTGCCGCGGATCGATCTGGTACGTCGTCGTCCCCGCGCTCGCGGGCATCGCGATTGCCGCCGCCAGTCCCGCCAAAATTCCTAATTTTGAAAATGGCACGTTCATACTTGCTTCTCCTTTTTATGTCTCTTCTCTGGATTCCCTCGCCGAAATTTTGAGTATTGGATGCGCCAGCTCCTATTCAGGTTTGTGCGCCGCCACGTCGGAGAGATGATCCATCAGAGATTTCAACCGCGCGGAAGTCATATGCGCGAACTGGCTTTTGTGAAGTTCGCGAATGGGGGAATCCATTCTTTTGAGCAACTTGAGGCCCTCATCGGTGATCCGGGCTTTCACAACCCGGCGGTCTTCCGTTTGCCGCTCGCGGGTAATCAGTTCGCGTTTTTCCATGCGGTCGAGCAGGCGGGTCATGTCCGGATCACGGGAAATCATTCGCTCGCCGATGGCGTTGCATGGCAGGCCTTCCGGGCCCGCTCCGCGCAGGATGCGCAGGACGTTGTACTGGGCCGAGGTCACCCCGTTGACCTTCATCAACTGATCGGCTTCGGAGGCCAGGGCATCGGCGGCCTTCAGGAGGGCGACGAAGATCTGGTCTTCGAGGGGGATGGCTCCGGGGCTGCCGGGTTTGAGTCGTGGATTCATGAGGGAATAATAGTCGTGTAAACAACTATTGTCAAGAGGGAAATGTGATTGCCAGGGTTACGCCCGCCGCAGCGAAATGCCCCCGCCTCGGAAGGCGGCCGCTACCAAAGCGGGAGTGCGGCAGGTTCGCTGCGTCAGGGTTTGGCCACCGGGCGCAGGTGCACTTCGCTGATGAAGCTTTGCGGCCCCTGGATAGCCACCATTGCCACGGCGTGCGCCACGTCCTCCGGCGTCAAAACCTTGCTTGGGTCCTTTGGACCCCGGCCCCGGAATTCCGTCGCAACGCTCCCCGGGCAAATCACGCTGACGCGGATGCCGTGCGCGCGCAGATCTTCGGCCATGCAGCCGGACAGTCCCTGCAGTCCCCATTTCGATGCGCAATAAATTCCGCCGCCGGCGAAGGTATTTTTCCCCGCGAGCGAACTAATGTTGATGATGTCGCCGCCGCGGCGCACGATCATTCCCGGAATCACCGCCCGTGAGACAAAAAACACGCTCTTCAGGTTTGTGTTCATAACCTGGTCCCACTCCTCTTCACTCTTATCCTGGACGGCGCCGAACCCGCCGCCGCCGGTTCCCGCGTTGTTGACCAGGATGGTGATCCCGCCGAGTTGTTTTTCGGTTGCTTGAACGAATGCGCGAACTTCGGAGTCTTTTGTGACATCCGCGCGATGCGCGAGGACCCTGGCCCCCGTTGCCTCCAATTCGCGGGCCGCGAGCAGTAATTTTTCTTCATCCCGGCCGCAAATGCCTACAGCCGCTCCTAATCCGGCGAACGCCCCGGCGATCGCTTTGCCGATTCCACGGCTCCCTCCGGTGATCAGCACCACGCCGCCCTGCAAAGGCTTTTCCGCGGAATTTTCAGTATTTATCGATCTTATCTTCGCCATTTGTATTCCTCCTCGCCGAAGCCACTCTTTTTGTGAGAAACTCATCATATCTCGTTAGGATGCCGCCCCAATGGGAACAGCTTGGAGGCGCGCCGGGGTCGGGGTTTTTGGTTCACTCCGCGCGAGGCCCTTGCCCTCCGGGAATCGAAATTGCAGATCCCGGCTTGCGATTGAATAGCGGCTGCACCTATAATTCCAAACGTTTCCGATAGAGCAGGACTGATCCGCAGGGAATGGCAGCAGTACCGTCAGCGGCATTGCCTCTGGCGAGTTATGCAATTTTACTTTCATGTATGGAGCGAGGAGACAAGGAATGAGAGCAATTCGTTGGATGGCAAGCCTTCTGCTTCTTGCGGCGCTTAGCCTGAGCACAACTCCGTATGCCCCGGCCCAGGATGCCGCGGCAGCGGGTGGCGCCCAGCAGAAATACACGATGGCGGAGTACAACTCCTACCAGGCCGCCGCCGCTGAAAAAAATCCCGCCGCCCAGATCAAGCTGCTCGACGATTTTGTGGCCAAGTATCCGGCCTCCCAGTTGCTGAATTACATCTACCCGCTGTATTACAAGAATTATTACAGCCAGAAAAATTTCCCGAAGACCATCGAGTACACCGACAAAATGATCGCGCTGGGCGACAAGATCAGCCCTGCGGAGAAGTATGACGCCTACTACGTGCGGGCATACGCGTACAACTCGATTCAGAATCCCGACCCGGACACTTCGAAGGCTGCCCGCGCCGCCGCGTTGGCCGGTTTGAAAGTGCTGGACCAGGTTCCGAAGCCGGACGGCGTGGATGACGCCAAGTTTGCCACCGAGAAGAAGCAATCGGTTCTGCTCTTCAACGGCACCGCCGCGAATGCCGGCATGGCCGCCAAGGATTACGCGGGCGCGATTGAATCGTACAAGGCCGTACTGGCACAGGCGCCGGACGACCTGATTTCGAATTACAAGATCGGGCAGGCTCTGATGGCCATGACTCCGCCGCAGCCGTTGGATGCGCTTTGGTACTACGCGCGGGCGGCGACTTCCAAGACAGCCAACGAGCAGCAATCGAAGTCCATAAAGAGCTACATCCGGAAGGTGATTGCCAACTACCAGGGCGGGACGGTTTGCGACACGCTCACCGATGCCGAGATGAACGAACTGCTGCAACTTGCTCCTAATTCCGTGGACCGTCCAGCGAGCTATAAGCTTTACAGTTCCGCGGAACTCGACGCGGCGCGCAAGGATATGACCATCGCGACCGTGGTCACCGACCTCAAGACGGGCGGGGAGAAGGCCAAGCTCACGTGGACTGCCGCTTGCGGATTGGAATTCCCCGATATTCAGGGCAAGCTGATCGAAATTACAGTGGGCGCCGACACGGTCGAACTCAAGACCGCCTTCGTAATCAGCGAAGCGGAGTTTGAAGCGGCCACCACTCCCAATCTGGATGTGATCATCAAAAAGTCCGATCAACCCGAGGCAGCCAAACTGGAGAAGGGTAACCCCGTTCGCTTCACCGGCACACTGGAATCCTATGATCCCGATCCGGCGTTTATGCTGCACTGGGACAAGGCCAAAGTGAACGCGGAAGATTTGCCGAAGGCGACTCCGGCGAAAAAGCCGGCGGCCAAGAGGCCGGCTGCCAAGCAACCAGGGAACTGATCCGCAAGGCTTAGGAAACGCAACGGCCCCGAATGACGAATTCGGGGCCGTTCTTATTTTGGAGTGCGGCAGCCGAGCTGACGCTTTGCGAGCTAAACATTTAGATCCAACCCTGGTGCGAAGCCCTGGTTTTCTCTGCCTACCGACCCTTCCGCCTCCGGTGATCCAGCTTGTACTCCGTCATCTTCCTGCTCAGGGTATTGCGATGGATTCCCAATAGTTCGGCGGCCCGGCACTGATTGCCGTTGGTTCGCTCCAGAACCCGCTTGATGAAGCGTTTTTCGAACTCTCCCACGGCTTCGTCAAACAGAATTCCGCGTTCCACCATTTGTCCCACGAGGCCTTCCAGTTGATCTCTCACGTCCGCACTCTCCGTGCCTGCGAATTTTCTTAGGGGGCCGGCTTACGAGTCCAACTCGCGCCCGACCAGGATGCGATAGGCTTCCCGGTACTTCGCGCGTGTTGCCGCAACCACGTCGGGGGACAGGGTGGGTCCAGGCGGCGTTTTCGGCCACCGGATCCGTTCGAGGTAGTCGCGCACAAACTGCTTGTCGAAAGACGGCTGGGGTCCGCCGGGCTTGTAATCGGCGGCTGGCCAGAAGCGCGAGGAGTCAGGCGTCAGCGCTTCGTCGATCCAGATCATTTCGCCGTTCAACAGCCCAAATTCAAACTTGGTGTCCGCCAGCAGAATGCCTCGTGGTTCGGCGTAGGCTGCCGCTCGGCGGTAAATCTTCAGCGTGGTGTCGCGGACCTTTTCGGCCAGATCGTTGCCCAGCATTTCGGCGGCGCGCGCGAAGGAAATATTTTCATCGTGGCCCGTGGCGGCCTTGGTGGCGGGAGTGAAGATAACTTCGGGAAGTTTGTCGGACTCGCGCAGGCCGGACGGAAGCTGGATTCCACAAACTTTTCCCGAGGCCTGGTATTCTTTCCAGCCGGAGCCCGAGAGATAGCCTCGGGCGACGCACTCGATGGGAAGGGGTGTTGTTTTCCTCACCACCATGGAGCGTCCCGCCAGTTCGTCCTTGAACTGGTCAAATGGGGCAGAGAACTCCGATGCGCTTAGGACGTGATTGGGGAGAACATCTTTCAGCAGCTCGAACCAGAAGAGGGAGAGTTGCGTGAGGACGCGCCCTTTGTCGGGAATGGGCGTGGGCATGACGACATCGAAGGCGGAAAGGCGGTCGGTGGCTACGATGAGCAGGTGGTCGCCCAACTCATAGATGTCGCGGACCTTGCCGCGCGCCAGCGGCGCGATGCCCGGAAAATTCGTCTCTCGAATGACGTTTGGTGCAGGACTTGCGTTCACGACGGTGTTGCCCCTGACAAAGTGTTGAGCATTCTATCCCACCCCTCGGCGAAGTCAATGTGCCGAAAGACAATTCAGGCGAAGAAATTCTTGTAGCCGCCATTGTTTCTTTTAATAAACGAAAAAATGGGGCGAAAAGATTTTCGCCCCAATGGCCGAAAAGTTATTTTATCAGGCGGCCGTCGCGGCTTTGCGTTTGGGCGTGGGCTCGGCGTCGCCTTCCCATCGGACGCTGACTAGCTTCGAAACGCCGGGCTCCTGCATGGTGACGCCGTAAAGAACGCTGCCGGTCTCCATGGTTTTGCGGTTGTGAGTGACGACGATGAACTGGGTTTGCGCGCTCATGTCGGTGATGAGTTTCGTGAAGCGTCCGACGTTTGCTTCGTCGAGCGGCGCGTCGACTTCGTCGAGGATACAAAAGGGGCTCGGCTGATATTTGAAGATGGCGATCAGCAGCGCAAGGGCGGTCATCGCTTTCTCGCCGCCGGAAAGCAGCAACACGTTTTGCAGGCGCTTGCCCGGGGGCGAGGCCACGATGTCGATGCCCGCGTCACCGGAGCTGTCCGCTTCCGTGAGGCGCATTTCCGCCGTGCCGCCGCCGAAAATGGTGTGGAAGGCGGTGGTAAAGTTGGTGTTGATGGCGGCGAAAGCCTGTTCGAAGCGGTCCTTGGTAATCAGGTCGAGTTCCTTGATGGCCTGCTGGGTGTCGGTGATGGATTGCAGCAGGTCGTCGCGCTCGCGGGTGAGGAAGCCGAAGCGCTGCTCGCACTCGTTGTACTCTTCGAGGGCCATCATGTTGACCGCGCCCATGTTTTCGATTTTCTGCTTCATCTCCCGGTAGTTCGCTTCGGCGATGGCCAGCTCTTCGCCCGACATGAACGCGGTTTCGGAGGCGATGAGGTCCTCGGGCTGGGAGTTGACTTCGGCGAGGCAGGTTTCGCGCAGGTGGGCGCGATCGGAATCGTTGCGCGCTTTTTCGACTTCGAATTTGCCGCGGGCTTCGCGCATTTCCTGGAGCGTCTGGCGGGCGATGCGGAGGTGATCTTCCGCCAGGGTCACGCGGGTACGGCCCGCATTCCACTCCTGGTCAAGCTCCTTCTGCTTTTCTTCCATGCGGATTTTCTCGGCACGCAGGACGCTGAGTTGCTGCGTGAGCTCCTCGGACTGGCGGGCCATCGCAGAAGTCTCTTCACTGATGGATTCTTCCTGCCGGCGGAGAGCCAATTCTCGGCGTTGCAAGTCGGCGCGTTCTTCCTCCAGGCGCTTGGCCATGGCTTCGGCTAGGCCCAAGCGCTCGTGCATGGCGGCGAATTCGGCCTTTGCGGCGGAGAGCTCATCCTGCTGGGCTTGCACGGCGCCGCGCAATTGCGCGACTTCCGCTGTCAGCCGGGCGCTTTCTGTTTCCGCTTCGGCGCGCGATTTTGCCGCCGCTTCGTGCTGGAGCTTTGCCTGCTCGGCGCGGCGCTGTACGGATTCGATTTCCTTGCGAACCCTGGCCAGTTCATTCTGGCAAACGGTCAGGTCGAGTCCGAGGCGCGCCAGTTCGCTTTGCGATTGTTCATGGCGGTGCTTGGTGGCGAATACGGCGCGTTCCGCTTCGCGCTGTTGTGCGGTCAATTCCTGTTGGGCTTGCTCGGCGGCGCGGAGCTCCGCGGCCAACGTCTCCAGTTCGGCATTGCTGGCCGACGCGCGGTGCTCGAGTTGCATCACTTCGGCATCCAGCGCGCGCAACTCGCGTTTCATGCCGAGAGGCCCGGCTTCATCGGGCCGTCCCCCGGTGACCATGCGTCCCTGGTAGCAGGTGCCTTCTGTGGTGACGAAGGCATACTGCGGATACTCCCGCGCGAGTTTTTCGGCAGCCACGGCGCCGTCGGTCAAATAGCCGGAGCGGAGGCGGGGCAGAAACTGCTTCGCGGCCGGACCGAGCGGATCGCGAAATTCCACCAGCTTGTCGAGGCGGGAAATCACGCCGTCTTCCGAACGGAAATGGACGATCGGCTCGTACTCGTCGAGTTTCAGATTGCGCAGCGAGTCCACGAAGAAGGTGGCGCGGCCGCCGACTTCCTCGCGCAAAAGGGAAACGCCGGCGCGGGCGTGGTCGTAGGTTTCGACGACGACGTATTCGAGTTCGTCGCGAAGGTACTGTTCGACCGCGGCTTCGTGCTGTTCCTGCACCTCGGCGTAATCCGCAAGCACGCCCACCGCGTGGAATTCCTGGCCGCCGTGGCGCTCGTTTGCGGCGAAAAGCTTCTGCACAGCCTCGCCGGTATAGGAGCGGTCGTTGAGAATTTGCGTCAACGTGGAATGCCGGGCGCGGACCGAGGACAAGCTGTCGCGCAGCGCGTCGGCTTCTTTCTGGGCCTTCTCGCGGGCCGCCTTCAGTTCCACGATGCGGGCCTGGAGCTGGGTCGCCTGCTTCTGGAGTTCGCCTGCCTGCGTGACGGCGTTCTGCCAATCCTGCGCCGCGCGTTCCGCGTCGTCGCGCACCTTGATGGAGCTTTCGAGCAGGGTGGCTTCCCGCTCTTCCTGCTTGCGCATCGATTCCGTCTGATGGACCAGCGCTTCCTCGGCTTGCTTCTGCTCGCCATGCAGGCGCAGCAGGCTCTCGCCGGCTTGCGTTGCCGCGCGGCGCAGCGCGTCCATGCGCGCTTCGCTCTCGGAAATCTGCGCCGCGCGCTGTGTTGCCTGCGCGGTGAGTTCCTCCACGCGCACGCTCACGGTGATGGAGTCGCGGCGGGCATTTTCCACCGCCTGAAGTTGTGCGGAGTTGCGCGTCTCCCATTCCGCGTGCTGCGCGGAGAGCGCATTCCGCTCCAGGGTGATCTGTTCGTTGCGCCCGGCGAGTTCCGAGCTGCGCGTCTGATTGAAGGTGATGCGGTTTTCAATGCGGTCAACTTCAAGCGCCGTGTGATTCAGCACGTTCTGGTTCTGGCGGAGTTCGGCATCCAGCGCGTAGATGCGCTGGCTCAGGCGGTCCTGCTCCACTTCCTGTTGCTGGATCATCTGGGCGTGCTGCGTTTCGGTGGCGGTCAGCTCAGCCACGCGCGTTTGCACCCGTTCGGCTTCGGCATCGAGTTCACGCGCTTTTCCCGCCAACATCTGGCGGACGATTCCGCGCATCTGGTCGCGAACTTCCGCGTAGCGGCGCGCTTTCGCCGCCTGGCGCTTCAGCGAGCCGAGCTGCTTTTCGACTTCGACGACGATGTCGTTCACGCGAGACAGATTCACCTTGGACGATTCGAGCTTCGCCTCGCTCAATCGTTTCTTGGTCTTGAATTTCGTGACGCCCGCGGCTTCTTCGATGATCGCGCGGCGTTCCATCGGCTTGGTGGCGAGGATTTGCCCGATGCGCCCCTGCTCGATGATGGCGTAGGAGTCCGGGCCGAGGCCGACGCCCATAAACATTTCCTGGATGTCGCGCAAACGGCCGACGCGCCCGTTGATCAGGTATTCGCTCTGGCCGCTGCGGTAGAGGCGGCGGCTGACCACCACTTCGCCGGGCTTGGTGACGAGCGCCGGCTTTTCCGACCTTTTTTTGCGCTTCAGTTTGAATCCGGATTCGGTCTGGCCTTCTTGCGCTGCGCTGGTCTCACCCGCATTTTCGCCGGCGGCTTCGGTTGCGGCGATCGCGCCGTCGATCATCGCATCCAGATTCTCCGCGGCACTCTGCGGACCCTCTGTGTTCTCTGCGGTTAAATCTTTCGTTTCCTCTTCCGTGGAGCTCTCCAGCACGAAGCGCGCGGCTTCGGCGAGTTCCGGATCTTCCATGGTGATGGTGACTTCCGCGAGGCCCATCGGCGGGCGCTTGGTGGTGCCGTTGAAGATACAGTCGGCCATGCGCTCGGCGCGCAGAGACTTGTGGCTCTGCTCTCCCAGCACCCAGCTGATGGCGTCCACCACGTTCGATTTACCGCAACCGTTCGGCCCGACGATGCAGGTGGTGCCGGTGCCGCTGAACGTCACCACGGTGCGTTCACAGAACGACTTGAAGCCCACGATTTCGACTTTGCGCAGCTTAAGCAAGGTGTCCCCTCTTGTCGTAGCCTACTGCTTCGCGTCTCCGGGTCAATGGAACTGCCCCGGAATCCAGCCCCCGATTGCAAGTTGCCGGCCCAATACTCTTAGAACCCGCCCGTGGCAATCACGTTTCCCGCAAACACACCACCAGCGCGAACAAATTCACCCAGGATTTTTGGCGCGAAGAGAGACGACTTTCCTTTCCTCGGGAGGAGGAGTCTTCACGCAACGCTTCTGTCCGTAACAGACAGAAAGCACACACGTTTGGCAGGTTCTCGGTCAGAGGCCCAGCCGCCTGGCGCTAGAATGGCGGTACGGGGAAAAAGCGTATCACGCGCAGGAGGGGCTGTAAAGCACTACTCTACCTATTGTGGCCCATTTTTCCACACCACAATTTTTGGTCTGCCCCAGTCCGTTAGAGACGTCTTGCCGACACGCGGAGGCGGCGGTAATCCATAACCCAGTGGTCGTCCTGGAAGAGCTTTGGACGGAGTTCGCGCTCGATCTCGGCCAGCAGTTGCTCCCGGGTGGCGGTTGGCAAGCCTTCGACGACGGAGCTGCCGAACATTTCGAGCCAATTACGCAGGCCGCGCTCCCCGTCGTCGAGCGGCGTGGGGCGGTCGAAGAGAGTTGCTTGCGTGACTTCGATGCCGTGCTGCTCTAGAAGGCTCGCATATTCGGCGAGGCTGGGGTAATACCAGGGGTGCGGCGCAGGGCCGGCGATGCCCAATTTCTGCCAGGCGTGCTGAACGGCTTTGAGGAGTTCGCCGGTGTTACCTTTGCCGCCGAACTCGGCGACAACGCGTCCGCCGGGGCGCAGGGATTTTTTGATTCCGGCAATGACTCGTTCGGGCTCCTTGATCCAGTGGAGAGCTGCGTTTGAAAAGACCGCGTCGAACTTTCCATCGAGCTGGATTTCCCTGGCGTCCATCACTTCGAATTGCAACGAGGGATGTTTTTCCTTGGCCTGCCGGATCATATCCGGCGAGCGATCGACGCCCACTACGAGTGCACCGGTTTCCGCGATCTTCGCAGTCAGGTGGCCCGTCCCGCAGCCCAAATCCAGAATGCGCTCGCCTGACTGTGCACTCAGTAAATCGAGCACACCGGCGGCGAGCTTCCAGACGAACGAATGCTTGTCGTCGTAGAGTCCCGCGTCCCACTTCTGTGATTCCGCCACGCTAGGCTCCTCCCATTTCAAGGACCGCGCCCGCCTCTGTTTCCAAAGTTTCGCCCGGCCCTAATTTTACTATTGCATGGGCGAGGCTCGCATTGGACACGGGAAACGTTCCCGAGCCGTCGGTCTTCGTGTAGGGCAATTCGTGAATGCCCGGCGCGATGCCTTCGACTGAGGCTTCGATTGGCGAGCCATCGTCCAACTGGCCGGAAAAATTCCACTGCAGGCGCGCGCGGGACCGGTCGATCAGCGACTCTTTTATTTTTCGCAGACTCGAGAACTTGCCGTGATGCCAGAGAATGGCGTTTCGAAAGATCAGGCCGAACGGCAAGTCGTAGACCAGCGCTTCCAGGGTGCTGCCGCCATGGGGTTGCGGGAAATAGGCGTGCATCCAGCGCCAGTAGCTTCTGTGGCGGTATCCGCAGTTATGTCCCTGAACGCCAAAGCCCAGCGGCGAGCCGCCGATTTTTTCCCCGTCAAAAATAATCTCACCGGAAAAAGTGGCGTCGGAATGCGGGGAGCGCGAAAAGCCGATCCAGCCTTTATCGCTTAGAGTTGCGCCAAAGGTCGAATGGATGCGCAGGTTCCAGGAAATGTGGTGACCCTTTGTCCGAAGATTTCCCCAACAGCGGCCTTCCTCTATGCCGCTTTCGGCGGTGCGGCATTGGAAGGGAGCTTCTCCGCGTGGGCTCAGATCCAGCAGTTCGGGGGGGATTTCGACGATAAAAGATTGTGGCAAAGCGCCGCGGGGAAACCAGGTGGCCCAAACCTGAAAATGCCGGCGCGCTGTCGTCTCCGGAGAAATCTTGATGTTGTTTACGAGCAAATACCGGAACCACCAGGCGCCGCTGCCATCCGCCAGGCCGCATCGCAGGAACCAGACTTCGTAGCGCCGGAGCATCGTGGTTGTGGAATAGACAGCGTTGAGCTTGGCGTGGGGCAGGGATGCTCCTTTGCGCGGTTTTGGTTCCTGATCGCTGTTATCTGATCTCTGCTATCCCTCGCGGATAACACCGACCAGCGATCAGATTGCAGGAACCAGGAAAACGGCGCACGCTCACTTCGCCGGCTTTAGATATTTCTCAAACCACGCGACCATGCGCGTTTGCATGTCCACGCGATGCTTGGCTTCCTGCAGGCCGTGCGGCTCGCGCGGATAAACTACGAAATCCGTTTGCACGTTGTAACGCTTCAGGCCGCGATAAAGTTCCTGGCTCTGGCCGATGGGATCGATAGGGTCGGCTTCACCCTGCAAAATCAGTGTGGGCGTCTTGGCGTTTTTCACGAATAGCACGGGCGAGCTATTCAGGAATCGCTCGGGATGTTCATAAGGAGTGCCGAAGAACCACTCGTCCCCCTCCGGTCCGTTTTCCGTGCCGTACTCGGAAATCAGGTTGGCCATCCCGGCGCCGCAGACGGCTACTTTGAAAAGATCCGTCTGCGTCACGGCCCATTCCGCCATATACCCGCCGTAAGACCAGCCGCCGATGCCGAGCCGCTTGGGATCTGCGATCCCCTTGGTGACCAGATCCTCGACGCCCGCCATCACATCCTTGAAGTCGCCGCCGCCCCAATCGGCGCGGTTCATCGCCATGAATTTTTCGCCGTAACCGATCGAGCCGCGCACATTGGGATACAGCACCGCGTAGCCGCGAGCCACCAGCAACTGGCCCCAGGCTTCCACAGAGTCGCGCCAATTTCCCGTTGGCCCGCCGTGCACCAGCACGATGGTTGGAAGTTTCGATTTGCCGTCGTAGCCCGCTGGCTTCAAAAGGGCAGCTTCGATTTCCACGCCGTCAAAGGATTTGTATTTGTAAAACTCCGGCGCAATCAGCCCGTAAGGCTTCAGCGATTCGTTCAGGTGAGTGACCTGCTCCGCATGGCCCGCGGCATCGCGCAACCAGAGTTCCGGTGGAGCAACGCTGGTTTGGCCGACGAAGGCAATTTCTCCCGCGGGTGAGACGTCGAATTCGCCGGGGTTTGCGGGCAAATCGGGCAGGTCTTTTCTCTCTCCGGTGGGGGAATACACCGCAAACTTATTGCGGAAGCCCTCGGCATATCCAAGGGTCACCGAGCCGTCTTTCGCCCAGTGATAGCTCCCAACGGGGCGGTCGAGGCTGGCCCCCGTAAGATTGCGCGCCACGCCGCCTTCGGGGCCAATCATCCAGAGATCGTGCGGACTAGGTCCATCGTCGCGCGCCGCCGCAAAGCCGATCAGTTTGCCGTCCGACGAAATTTTCAAATTACCGATGGGGCCGTGGGGCGCGCGAAGTTCGTCCATGCCGCCGCGCAGCCAGATGGAATACAGGCCGTCAGTAAATTGATCGGAAGCGGGCTTGCCGTTGGCGCGCACGATAATGCTTTGGCCATCGGGCATCCACTTCATCTCCTCGATTTTCCACGCCGCGGGCGTAACGGCGTGTTCTTCTTTCTTGGCCAGGTCCAGGATGCGCAGGCGAGGCTGCTTGTCGTCCTTGTCCACCACGCGCGCGTCGTCTTTATCTTTTATCTTTTTCTCTTCCGCTTCGGATTTGGGGTCGGGCGCGATGTAGGCAATGGACTGCCCATCGGGCGCCCAGTCAAATGCGGTGACGCTCGCCTTTCCTTTCGTTACGGGCGCGGCTTCGCCGGCGGTCATGCTCAGGATGTAGATTTGCTGCTCGTCGCCGCCGCGATTGGAAAGGAACGCCAGCTTTTTCCCGTCGGGCGACCAGCGTGGCGAGATCTCTGATTTATCCGAATAGGTCAGTTGTCGCGCGGCGCCGCTCTTTTTTTCGTACAGCCAGATGTGGCGGATGCGCTTTTCATTCTTCTGCGGCTCGCTGACCACAAAGGCCACCCGCTGGCCGTCCGGCGAAAATTGCGGGTCCTGCAGGGTGCGGACTGCCAGAAAATTCTCAGGGCTGAGAATTTTTTTCTGCTCCGCCGAAGATGCGGCAGGGAGTGCGGCCTTCTCTTGTGCACATAATGAACCGGCTGCCAACGCGTTGACCATCACCCAAACCGCCATGCGCTTTTGCATCTGCTGTTTTCTCCCGGGTCTGCGATTCAAAATGGAATCATCCGACTCTATTCGGCACTGCTAGATGCTGTCAATCGCCGCAAACTTTAAGTTTCCCGAAATTTTTCGGGTATCCCTTGTGCAATCGGGTATACGATGAAACCTCGTACAGGAGGAACATCATGTCGAAGAAAAACAGACTCACCGAAGTCGGGAAAAAGGTCGGAACAGCGCTGGGCAAGGCCAACCGCGAAGCGCACATTCAGGCTCGCAAAGTGTCGGCGGCCAGCAAAATCGCGAAAGAAGAACTAAAGGACATCTCCAAGCAGGTCGAAGCGATGAAGAAACAGTTGGAGAAAACCGCCAAGCGCCTGAAGTCGGCTCTGACCTGATTTTCCACGAGGCTGGTTGCTAACGCTCCACTCGAGGTCGAGAACTTGGCACTGACGCCGAAAGAACTTCTCCAGGAACTTCAACGCTATGCTGCCACCGCTCCCACGGCCCAGGCCGTCATGGAGCAGATCGCCAAACGGCTGCACGAAAACATGGCGCGCTACAACTGGGTGGGCTTTTATCTGGTCGATCCGGCCGATGCGGGCTACCTGATCGTAGGACCGTTTGCCGGCAGCTTCACGCCCAATGCGCGCATACCCCTCAGCCGGGGACTCTGCGGCGCGGCAGCCAGCAGCGGTCAGGTGGTGGTCGTGCAAGACGTCTCCAAGGATCCGCGGTATCTCGCCGGGTCAAATCTCGTGAAGTCCGAAATCGTTGTTCCCATCTATGTGAAGAAGAAACTGGCGGCGGAGCTCGATATCGAGAGCTATTTCGCCGACACGTTCGCCAAATCGGATCAGGACTTTATCGAAGGCTGCGCACAAGTCCTGGCCGGTTATCTTGCAAAAGAATAGGGCATCACTTCAGATCGAACCAACAGAGGTTCGACAAAGGGGTCACCGATCGGTCCGGTGATTTCCAGTTTTGGTTAGTTTTGGCGATTTTGGGGTTCGGGCGTTTCGTCGACTATTTTGAAGCCGGTGGGAACCTTGAACATCGCCTCATCCGGCTCCGCGCGGGACAATCGAGTGACGCTGACAGTTTGTAGCCCGGTTCTCGGATCGTCATGTTTCACGAGCATGTTCAGGTGCAACTCGTCCGAATACCAGTATTCGTCCGTCACAATGACGGGCTTGCCAGTCCCGCTGGCGGCCGCCGGAACCGTTCTGGTCACTCGAATCCCGTGAGCCAAAACATTTTCCATCACCTGACTGCCCAAATCCTCTCCACTCGTGGGCGGCCTATGTATTGGCTGGGATAAGGTGAATTGCCTCGCCACCCGAGTGGCGGGATTCACGAAGATACTCTGCCGGGTTCCGGATCAAAGATGTGGAAAGAGAGAATTGGAGGCTGGCCGTTAAACGAGGGGCTGACCAATTGCCGGCGCTCATTGTAAATCCGGCCTTGCGAATCGCGAGCAATATTGGCGATGCTTTTCTTCGAGAGCGCGGAACCATCGGCCAACACCTGCGTGCTCTCCACTGCAACAAGGGCCGTCAGCGGCGCTCCAGGAACCGGGGTGACAAATATGCCGTCAACAAAAGCCGTCACACCGCCATAGGGCGGCGGAGCTAAATCGGATGGTTCCTGCGAAAAAACGGGAGAGGATGCAGGCCCTGCAACAGCGGCCAGGAGGGCGATCATTCGAACAGTGCTTTTAAACATGGGCGTACCCACCACGCTTATGGACAGGATTCTAAATCGGGGAGAAGCGGGCGTCAACGACGGGATTTCGCCCATTCCGAGCTCGATTTGCGAGCCGCCCACCTGGATGGATAGTTCCTTTTCGAAGGCATCGAACTGGCGGACGCGTGAAGCATCCAAGGTTTTGCCATGGTTCCTGGGCACATCATTGCGGGTTTGGCGGAGGCTCGGATACAATCGCTTATTTGCTTGTTGCCAGAAAGGCCTAACCGAGACGCGATGCACGAAATCCAGCTGCACAACACCTTATCCGGAAAAATCGAACCGTTTGCGACGCTGAAACCCGGGCAGGTGGGCATGTATACCTGCGGGCCGACGGTCTACGATTACGCCCACATCGGCAACTACCGCACTTTCGTCTTTCAGGACATTTTGCGGCGTTTCCTGAAGCTGCGCGGATTCAAGCTGAACCACGTGATGAACCTGACCGACGTGGACGACCGCATCATTGCGAACGCAGCGGCGGCCAAAGTGGGCATCCGGGAATACTCTGAAAAATTTGTGCAGGCTTTTTTTGCGGACTGCAAAACCCTCAGCATCGAGTCGCCGGAGCACTGGATTCGGGCCACGGATCACATTGACGACATGGTGGCGCTAATCGAGAAGCTGCAAAAGAATACTTACACCTACCCGAGCGAGGGCTCGATCTATTACCGCATCACAAAATTCAAGGATTACGGGAAACTTTCGAAGGTGGACTTGTCCGGCATTCAGGCCGGAGCGCGCGTGGACAACGATCGTTACGAAAAAGAGAGCGCGCGGGATTTCGCCTTGTGGAAAGCGCCGAAGCCGGGCGAGCATTTCTGGGAAACGCCGATCGGGGCGGGGCGGCCGGGCTGGCACATCGAATGTTCGGCCATGGCGATGAAATATTTGGGCGATACGCTGGATATTCACACCGGCGGCATCGATCTGGCATTCCCGCATCACGAAAACGAAATCGCGCAGAGCGAGGCGGCGACTGGGAAACAGTTCGTCCGCTACTGGCTTCACGCCGAGCACTTACTGGTGGAAGGCGAGAAGATGTCCAAGTCGCTGGGGAATTTTTTCACCCTGCGGGATCTTTTCGCGAAAGGATATAAGCCGTCGGCTTTGCGTTTTGCGTTGGCCAGCGTTCCGTATCGCCGGCAACTGAATTTCACGTTCGACGGTTTGCAGCAGGCGACGAGTTCGGTGGAACGCCTGCGGAATTTTGCGGCGCGATTGAAAAACGAAAAATTCCCGGCGGGCAATCAGCCGGGAATGGCGGAACGCATCGCGAAGGCCGCGGACGATTTCGACGCGGGGCTTTCGGACGACCTGAACACGGCGCAAGCGTTGGCGGCGGTTTTCGATTTTGTGCGCGAAGCCAACACCGCGATGGACAAGGGCGAATTCCGGCAGGGCGACGTGACGCCCGCGCTGGAGCTTCTCGGCGGCTTCGACAAGGTCTTCGCCGTGTTGGAAGACAACGACGCCGAAAAGCTGAAAGCGATTGGATTTGGCGGCAGTGACGGCGGTTTGGGCGATGCGGAGATCGAGAAACTTGTGGAAGAACGCCAGGCTGCGCGCGCGCGGCGCGATTTCGCGGCCTCCGACCGGGTGCGAAAAGAGCTCTCTGACCGTGGTATAATTCTGGAAGACACGAAGGATGGAAAGGTACGCTGGAAACGCAAATGAAGCACTGCCAGTTTCTTAAACATGACCGCGTAGCCGTGGGTCCTCGTGTGCCCCGCAAGTTTCGACCGGCGAATCTGCGCCCCGGGCTTTATAGCGTCGATTAAGCGGCGTTTCCGAGGGTTTCGGCCGATCATTGCCGGCTCGCAAACCTGCATTTTCCCCTCCTTCCGCACTCACACTTTTCCTGCGAATCCTCCGCGAAACGCAATCTGGAGAGACCATGATTTCAGCCACGGAAACCAAACTACCTAAAATCAAGACCGCACTGCCCGGGCCTAAAGCGAAAGAGGTGATTGCCTACGACGCGAAATACATGTCGCCTTCGCTGACGCGCGAATACCCGCTTGCGGCGGAGCGCGCTTCCGGCGCCATCGTGGAAGACGCGGACGGAAATACCTTCCTGGATTTCGCCGCGGGCATTGCGGTCTGCTCGACGGGGCACTGCCACCCGAAGGTGGTGGCGGCCATTCAGAGGCAGGCGGCGGAGATGATTCACATCGCCGGGACGGAGTTTTATCACCGGCACATGCCGGAGTTCGCGGAAAAACTGGTTTCCACGATGCCGAAGTCGGAGAAGTGGAAAGTGTTCTTCGGCAATTCCGGGACGGAAGCGGTCGAGGGGGCGATCAAGCTGGCGCGCTACCACACGAAGCGCGACAAGCTGATCGCGTTTTACGGCTGCTTCCACGGGCGGACACTGGGCTCGCTTTCGCTGACGGCTTCGAAGAACACGCAGCGCAAGCATTTTGGGGCGCTGCTCGGCGGCGTGGAGCACATTCCGTATCCGTATGCGTATCGCTGCGCCCTGGGCCACACGAAGGAAACCTGCGGCGGCGAAATCATAGAACTGCTAGAGCAGCAGATTTTCAAGCGGCTCTTTGCGCCGGAAGAAGTTGCGGCGATCGTCGTCGAACCGATGCAGGGTGAGGGCGGCTTTATCCCGGCGCCGCTATTCTTCCTGCAAGAGTTGCAGCGCATCTGCAACAAGCACGGCATCATGCTGATCCTGGACGAAGTCCAGGCGGGCATGGGGCGCACGGGAAAGTGGTGGGCCTACGATCACGCCGGCATCACGCCAGACATCGTGCTGACCGCGAAGGGAATTGCCAGCGGCATGCCGGTGGCGGCGTTCATCGCCAAGGAAAGCGTGATGGACTGGAAAGCCGGCTCGCACGGCACAACGTATGGCGGCAATCCCGTCTGCCTCGCGGCGGCCACGACCACGTTCGACCTGATCGAAGGCGGATTGATGGCCAACGCCGAAAAGATGGGGAACTACATCTTCAGCAAGATCAGCGACTGGCCCAACCGGTTCAAGATCGTAGGCGATGTCCGCGGCAAGGGCCTGATGATTGGCGTGGAGATCGTGCGCGATCAACGCACCAAGGAGCGCTCGGCGGACCTGCGCGATGCCGTGGTGGACAACGCGTTTCACCGGGGATTGCTGACGCTCAGCTCGGGCGAGAACTCCATCCGGGTGTCACCGCCGCTGATCATTGACGAGGAGCAGGCGGATTTCGCGATCCAGATCATGGAGGAGTCGATTCGGGAGGCGGAGAAGAAGATTTAGAAGAAAGCGATCAGATAGCAGCGATCGGATAACAGGAAGCAAGAACCAGATCCCGTAGCCGGTAAAATATCCCGGCTGCGGGATTTTTGTTTATACTTTGCGGTACTATTTGCAGAAGGTAACCAACCATGGGAATGCTGGCGCGCATCGGATATGCATGGGTGAAATGGAAGTCGCGCTACGGGCTCCGCGATGTTGGTCCTGCTGTGGAAGCGGACCGGAAGCAGGAGGCGTTGCGCGTCGGTGTGCGCGGAGAAACCTACGCCTACTGGTATTTGCGGCGGCAGGGGTATGTGTTCATCGCCAGGAATTACGAGCCCGCGCGGGCGAAGGGCGAACTGGACCTCGTGGGGTTCGACGGCGACACCCTGGCATTTGTGGAAGTGCGGACGCGCGCGGTGGTGAACGGGAAGATCGCTCTGCCGGAATTGAGTATCGGCAAAGAGAAGCACCAGGTGTTGGTGCGCACGGCTCACGCTTTTCTGCGGGAACGCCACGTGAAGAAATGCCCGGTGCGGTTCGACGTCGTGGGAATCGACAATGTTCCCGGGAAGCCGCCGGTCGTGCGGCTTCATAAGGATGCCCTCAGCCGTCGGGCCTGAGGCCGCGCCTCCGCCGCTGGTTTTCCTGTAGCTCACTCCTTCAGGAATTTCCTTGCGTAGCGGGATCGCGTCGACTTAGGGAAAATCCTCAGGCCTGAATGGCCTGGGCTACAGTCAAGGAGTGAGAGCCCTCCCGCCGCTGTTTTTTTGCCCAGCCTCTTGACGTTCTCATACGTTACCACTAGCCTCAATACCCTGCGGGGATGCAAGTCCGACGGGGACTTCGCAAAAGCAACAACTAAAGCAAGACGAGGAGCCGGAGATGGGTCGGAGGAGCGTTCAACTACGCCTGTGGGCATTTGTGCTTCTTGGAGTTTGGACTGGGTTCCTTGCAGCTCGCACCGCTTGGGGACAAGGCGGCGAGCCGCGCACGTTTGCGATTCGCGGCGCGAAAGTTGTGCCGGTATCCTCGGCGCCTCTAGAGAACGCAACGGTGGTCGTATCGCGCGGCATCATCACCGCGGTGGGAACGAACATTACCATCCCTCCCGACGCATGGGTGATTGACGGCAAGGGCCTCACCGTCTATCCCGGCCTGATTGACGGATTCACAGATGTTGGCGTCGCCGCCGCAAGCTCCACTGCTCCAAGCGGAGACGCCGGCGCCCGGCAGCAACCCGCCATTTCGCGCGGGCCGGAAGATCGTCCCGCGACCACGCCGTGGCGCAACGCCGCCGACGAAGTGAACCCTGCCGATCCGCGCGTGGAATCCTGGCGAATGGCCGGATTCACGACGGTGATCGCCGCTCCCAAGGGCGGCATGTTTCCCGGCCAGGCGGCCGTACTTGACCTCGGCGGCGAGCGTGCCGGCGATTTCGTCGTGAAATCGCCGGTTGCCGTGCCGGTTTCGCTCCAGGCTCCCGGCGGATTCCGTAGTTTCCCCGGCTCGGTCATGGGCGGGATTGCCTACGTCCGCCAGGTGTGGCTGGACACGAACTGGGATATTCAGGCGAATGCAATTTACGAAAAAAATCTCCGCGGCGTGGAACGCCCTAAATATGACCGAAGCGATGCGGCGCTGGCCGCCGCGATTGGGAAACACGCGGTAGTGCTCCTCCCTGGCAACACTTCCCTTCAAATCCGCCGGGCGCTGCGTCTGACGGAAGAATGGAAATTGAACGCGGTCCTTTATGGAGCACAGATGGGCTACGATGTCGCGCCAGAAATTGTCGCCAGGAAAATGCCGGTGCTTGTGGATCTGAAATGGCCCGAAGCGGAGAAAGACAGCGACCCCGAAGCAACGCCTTCGCTGCGCACCCTGCGTTTCCGCGATCGCGCGCCCTCTTCCCCGGCCGCTCTGAACAAGGCCGGGGTGAAATTTGCTTTTTATTCCGGCGGAATCTCGGCGCCGAAAGACCTGCTGCCCGCGGTGAAAAAGTCGATTGACGCAGGGTTAAGCCCGGAATCCGCGTTGCGGGCCCTGACCCTCTCGCCCGCCGAGATTTTTGGCGTGGCCGATACGCTGGGTTCGATCGAAAACGGCAAGATCGCGAACCTTGTCGTCACCGACGGCGACCTGTTCGACAAGAAGACTAGAGTGAAACTCGTTTTTGTCGACGGCCGCAAGTACGAAGTGCGCGAAGTCCTCCGCCCCACCGAGCCCCCGAAAGGCGACCTGACCGGCAAGTGGAAATTAAGTTTCACCACGCCGCAGGGCCAGGAAGAGGCCACCGCCGATCTTTCCATGCAGACCGACGGCACCTTAACCGGCAGCGTCACCAGCGACCGGGGCACAGGAACGTTGTTCAGCGGTTGGGTCAGCGGCGAAAAATTCAGCTTCACCATCAATATTGCCATCGAGGGCAGTTCGAGCGATGTTGTGTTCACCGGAACTTTCGAGGGGACTTCCATGAAAGGTTCGATGCAGGCGATGGGCTCTACCTTTGAATTCAGCGGCACCAAGCCCACACGAATGGCGGCGCAGGCCGGGGGTGCGCAATGAAGCGCCGCCCAAGCACTTTGTGCTTCGCCGCTGCGTTCCTGTTTGCCGCCGTTGGAGTTCTCAACGCCAACGAAAAACCCGCCAGCAGCGCCTCAATGGATGCCCCCGCCCCGGTGATCCTCATCCGCAATGCCACCATCCTCACCGTTTCCCACGGCACCATCGACAAGGGCGACATCCTGATCAAGGACGGCAAGATCGCGGCGGTCGGCGGCACGCTGAAAGCCCCGGCGGACGCGGTTGTGATCGACGCGACCGGCCAGTTCGTTACCCCCGGCATCATTGACTGCCATTCGCACATCGCCGTCGATGGTAGCGTGAACGAAGGCTCGGTATCGGTCTCCTCGATGGTGAACATCCTTGATGTTCTGAACTCCGACGACGTCGCGATTTACCGCGATCTCGCCGGCGGCGTCACGACTGCAAACGTCCTGCACGGCTCCGCGAACTCCATCGGCGGGCAGACCGTCGTCATCAAGCTGCGCTGGGGCCAACCCGCCGCGAGTCTTCCATTCGAAGGCGCGCTGCCCGGCATCAAGTTCGCTCTTGGCGAAAACCCGAAGCGTTCGAATTTCCGTGTCAACGGCGCACCCGAGCGTTATCCCGCTACGCGAATGGGAGTCGAAGAAACGATTCGCGGCGCCTTCACCGAAGCGCGCGATTACAAAAAGTCCTGGGACGATTACAACAAGCGCATCGCCGCCGGCGAAAAGAACGTGATTCCGCCGCGCCGCAACCTGAAGCTGGACCCTCTGGTGGAAGTGCTCGAAGGGAAGCGCTACGTCCACGCCCACTGCTATCGAGAAGACGAGATTCTGATGCTCTTGCGCGTAGCCAAGGAGTTCGGCTTCCGCGTGCAAACCCTCCAACACGTGCTGGAGGGCTACAAAGTCGCCGACGAGATCGCCGCGGCGGGCACCGGAGCATCCACGTTTTCGGACTGGTGGGCCTACAAAGTGGAAGCGTATGACGCGATCCCGTATAACGCGGCGCTGATGACCAGGCGCGGCGTGCTCGTCTCGATCAACTCCGACGACGCAGCCGAAGCGACCCATCTCAATCAGGAAGCAGCGAAATCCATTCGTTACGGCGGATTGACGCACGACGAAGCGTTGAAACTCGTCACACTGAATCCCGCCATTCAATTGGGCATCGAGAAGCGGGTCGGCTCAATCGACGTCGGCAAGGACGCGGACCTGGCCATTTACAATCGCGACCCACTCAGCGCCTATGCGGTGGTTCAGAAAACCCTGATTGACGGCCGCGTCTATTTCGATCGCGAAAAGGAACAAGCCGCCCGCCCCGCCCTCGAAAAGGAAAAGAAGGACCTTCTTGAAAAGGCGAAGAAAAAACAGGACGAAGAAAAGAAAGCAGGCGCCAAGAAGCCGGAAGAGAAGAAGACCGGGGAGAAAAAGCCGGAGGAAAAAAAGCCGGAGGAAAAAAAGCCGGAAGAAATGCCAAAACCGCCGCAAGGCGAGGCGGATCTGGGAGGTGCGCGGTGAAACGCCTTTACCTGAATTTTCTTTGCGGCACACTGCTCCTGTCGTCTTTCGGCGCCCGTGCCGATCATGCGCAAACCACCGGAGCCGCCGACTACGCGATTACGCACGCAAAAATCTTCACCCTGGCCGGGCCGCCGATCGAAGGCGGCACCGTGGTGATTCATGACGGAAAGATCGCCGCCGTCGGCGCCGGCGTCCCAATTCCCGCGGGGGCGCAAGTGATCGATGCGAAAGGCTTGCAGGTCTATCCCGGGCTGTTTGACGCCGTCACACAAATGGGTTTAAGCGAGATCGGCGCCGTCAGCGCATCTGTGGATACCACGGAAACCGGATCGTTCAATCCCGATCTGATCGCGGCGACGGCTATTCTTCCTTCCAGCGCGCATATTCCCGTCACCCGCGCTTCGGGTATTACCGAAGTGATCGCGGCGCCAGCGAGCGGCGGCTTCGACAGCCGCGGCGCCACCAATCTGGTGGGTGGCCAGGCCTCGGCGATTCACCTCGCCGGTTGGACCGCCGAAGAGATGCTCATCAGCAAGCGAGCCGCGATGGTGGTGGACTGGCCGGAGATCGAGTTGCGCTCCTTCGACTTCGCCACGTTTTCCGTCAAGGAAAAGCCTTTTACCGACGCGAAGAAAGAATACGACAAGCAGGTAAGCGAGCTTGCCGACTATATCGAACAGGCTCGCCACTACGCGCAAGCCCTCCAGGGTTCCAACGGCGCCGGCATGCAGCGCGACGTGAGGCTCGAGGCCCTGGCTCCCGTGATTCGCGGCGAAATGCCCTTGCTTGTTTTCGCCGATCAGGCGCGGCAAATTCGCGATGCCGTCGAATTCTGCGACAAGCAAAAATTGAAAATCATCCTCGCCGGAGCCACCGAAGCCTGGAAAGAGAAAGACCTGCTGCGTTCGAAAAGCGTCCCCGTCATTCTGCGGCCCACACTCGGCGAGCCTCCCGAAGAAGACGATGCCTACGACCGCTTGCTGACCCAACCCGAAGAGCTTCGCGCCGCCGGCATTAAAATCGCTTTTGGCAGCTTCGACAACAGCTTCGCCCGCCGCCTCGGGCAGGATGCCGCCAATGCCGTCGCGCACGGCCTGCCATACGAAGAGGGATTAAAGGCGGTAACGCTTTATCCCGCGCAAATGTTTGGCCTCGACGCGCAACTCGGCACGGTGGAAACGGGGAAGACCGCCAACCTAATCGTAACCAACGGCGACCCGCTCGACGTAACCACTGACATTCGCTACCTGTTCATCAAAGGCCAGCTGACGTCCATGGACAACAAACAAAAGGCCCTGTACGAAAAATACCTGAATCGCCCGAAACCGGCCCATTAACGCCGTCCGGAAGCAAAAAACTGGCCGGGCGCCGCAACTTTTTGTGCGAATCCGAGTATCTTAGAGTGGATAGCCATGCGCAAATCCATCCTGATTGCTCCGTCCCTGATTCTCGTATCCCTGTTTGGCTCTCCCGCGCACGCCGACGAGGCGCAAAAAGTCATTGACCAGTATCTGAAGGCCGTTGGGGGAAGCAGGGCGGTCTCTCATCTGCAGACCCTCTCGATTGATGGAAGCGTCGTCGCCATTGGTGACGCGGCTCCCGGAACGTACACCTTCAAAATCAAACGGCCCAACCGCCTCTACCTCGAACTGCGCGCGAGTGGCGAGACGTTCATCGAATCCTATAACGGCAAGTCTGCCTGGCATCAAGCCCCGGACGGGCAAATCAGCACCCTGCTCGGTCACGACGCGGTGGAAATGGAAGCGGCGGCGCAATATTACAATGCACGCCTTGAGTCCCTGGCCAAGCGCAAGGTTGGCGCCGCTTACAAGGGCGAAGCGCAGGTGTGCGGCCGCCCTGCCCGCGAAGTGGAATTGACCTACCCGACCGGCGTGCAGTGGCTGGTGTTCTTCGATGCGGAGAGCCACTTGATTTTGGAAGAGAAGGCGGAAATCGCCGGAATTCCGCGGGAAATATACTATGACGATTATCGCCCCGTGAACGGCCTCAAAGTGCCTTACAAAATCGAGTTGATCCGGGGAACCGGCGGTTACGCGGTGAACGTCACCCGCGTCACGGTCAACGAAACCGTCGGCGAGCGCGTCTTCGATTTTCCCATGAAGTCGCAAGTGAAGCTGCCCGACCTGAAAAAACTTTTCGTACAGCTCGACGCCAATCAGAAGCAGATCGACAAGATCAAGGAGAATTACGCCGGAACGCGGATGGAGGAAGAGACGGAGTACGACAAATCCGGCAAAGTGACAAAGAAAGAAGCCAGGGAATTCACCTTCTTCTATCTCGACGGCGAGGAAATCTCCACGCTTGCAAAAAAGGACGGCAAGGATCTGAGCGAGAGCGAACAGAAAAAGGAAAACGAACAGACTCAGAAACGTATTGAAGAGGTGCAGAAACAAAGCAAGAAAAGAGAAGAAAAAGAGGAAAAAGCGAAAGCACAAGGAAAAGACGAGAAGGACGCAGACGAACCGGGCATCGAAGTTTTTTTGCGCACTTCCCAGTTTGTGAACCCGCGCCGCGAACGCTTCCGCGGCCAGGACGTCCTGGTCTTCGATTTCGAACCGAATCCCGAATACAAAGCAAAAAATCTGGTCGAACGGCTCGTGAAAGAACTGGCCGGCGTCGTCTGGGTGGACGAAAAGGCCAACGACGTGGCGCGCCTGGAAGCGTACTTCGTCGGCGACTTCCACCTCGGCGGCGGAATCCTGGCCAGCGTTCAGAAGGGCACCAGCTTCGTCTTCGAACAAGCGTACTTGAACAATGAAGTGTGGCTGCCCACATATGAGGAAGCGCACGTCGGGGCGCGGGTGATGCTGGTGAAGGGATTAAAGTTGAACGCCATCACGCGCTATTCCGACTACAAGCGCTTTAACGTTGAAACGCTGAACAGCATCGGCAAGCCAAAGGAAGCCCCCGCGGCCACCCCACCGACTGCGCCAGCACCGGGCCCGGCGCCGACTCCACCGAATCCGAAGTGAGTTTCGTTTTCACAGGAATGTCTTTAGGAAACAATTAAGCTGCGGGAGTCTGGCTGAGAACTTCGCGCACTTTCTGCACCAACGCAGCCGGTGAGAACGGCTTCTGCAGGAAGGCCAATCCCTCTTCCAGCATACCGCCGCTGGTGATCACGTTATCGGTATAGCCCGACATAAAAAGGACGCGCATATCCCGGCGCCCCGCCGAAATGCGCGCGGCCAATTGGCGCCCGCTGGTGCCGGGCATAACCACGTCCGTCAACAACAAGTGAATTTCTCCGGGGAAGCGCGCGGCAATCTGTTCGGCGTGCTGCGGATCCAGCGAGGTAATGACGTCGTAGCCTTTTTCCGTAAGCACCGTCTGGATCAACTCGCGCACAGCCTCTTCGTCTTCGACGATCAGAATCGTCTCCGTGCAGCGCTGGGGCCTTGCCGGTGACTGCACGGCGCGAGCCGCTTCGGGGATCTCATCTACGCGTGGCAGATAAACTTTGAACGTGCTGCCCTTGCCCGGCTCGCTGTAGACCCAAATATATCCGCCGCTCTGCTTCACGATGCCGTACACCGTCGAAAGGCCAAGCCCCGTGCCGCGTCCCGCTTCCTTGGTTGTAAAGAAAGGCTCGAAAATATGGGCCACAGTCTGCCGGTCCATGCCCACGCCATTGTCGGAAACGGCCAACATGACGTAGCGCCCGGGTTTCACAGTCACGTGGTCCACCGCATACAGCTGGTCCAACTCCGCATTGCAGGTTTCCACCACCAGGCGCCCGCCCTCGGGCATTGCGTCGCGCGCGTTCACCACCAGGTTCATGATCACCTGTTCCACCTGCGCGGGATCGGCCTTCACTTTGCCGAGGTCGTCCTTCACGCGCGTGACCATTTCGATCCGCTCGTCCATCAAGCGCCGCAACAGCGAATCCAGATTTAGCACGATTTTATTCATGTCCAGAATCTTCGGTTGCAAAACCTGTTTGCGGCTGAAAGCCAGCAACTGCCGGACCAGTGCTGCCGCGCGCCCGGCCGCGTTCTCGATCCGTTCGATATCGGCATGCACTTCGCCGGGAAGGCTCGGCCGGCTCAGTGCCAGCTCCGTATACCCGGAAATTATCGTCAAAAGATTGTTAAAGTCGTGCGCAATGCCCCCGGCCAATCGCCCCACCGCTTCCATTTTGCGCGACTGTTGCAATTGAGTTTCCAGCGCTTTTCGCTCCGTGATGTCCACCATGATTCCTTCCATCACCGGGTGAGAATCGCTGCCTTGCACGATCACGGCCGTGTCGCTCAGCCACACTTCGCGTCCGTCCTTCCGGCGGACGCGGAATTCCGCCTGGAACGGAAACCCATTCTGGCTTTGCTCCTCCGCCGTGATCACCAAGGGCAGATCGTCCGGATGGATGTGCTGATCCCACTGGGGCGCAACAACCAGCCACTCCTCCACCGTGTAGCCAAGAATGTCTTCCACCTGCGGGCTGACATAAAACCATCTGCCGTGGATGCCGATCTCCGCGATGTAAGTGATCGCGTTGACGTGTTCAACCAGCAGCCGGTACTTGGCTTCCGCCTCATCTCGCGCTTTTTCCGCCTCTTGATGCTGCGTAAGATCCCGGCACGCGCACACCATCCCGCCGTCCGGCATCCGCGCAACGTGAAACTCTACCGGGATGCGGCTGCCGTCCGGGCGCCGCAATTGTATGCTTCCAGTCCACTTGCCGCATTCCTTCAGTCCCTTGCGAACTTGCGATTCCGTTTCGCCTATGGGCTGGAACGCGTAAACAACTCTCCAGGGCTGGCCGATAATTCGCTCTGGCGAATCAAGTCCCAGCATGGTCGCAAGGGCAGAGTTGGCGTAACTGTGCACTCCCTTGTCGTCCAGAATTCCGATTCCCTCGACGGAAGAGTCCATTGCCAGCGACTGCCGCCGCACCATTTCTTCATCCTGCTGCTGTCGGAATTGCGTCAAGCAGATCCGCACGGCATAACACGTGAACGAAATACCCAGCAAAGTGAATCGAACGGCTTTCAGGCCGGGACCGAGTTGCGCCACCTGAATGAGGATCACCATCGGCGCGAAAAAAAACATTGCGTTGTTGACCAGGATTTCGCCCAGCGTGTGAGTACGCTTTTTCGCCCGGGCTTCCACTTCTGCGATTGGCTGCCAGGTAGCTGCCCACACGGCGCCACAGAGCAGCGGCATCGTCCATCCCAGGTCTAGCCAGGTCCCCGTCGGCGCTTCATGATCCACCTGCAGACTGGAAACTATGGTCGCAAGGATGCCGTAGAGCAAAATATAGGCGGCAAGTCCCCCGAACAATTGCCTCGCCTCGCGGACCACGCTCCGCCTCCATTGCAGAAGCGCGAGAAGGAATATTCCTGACGTGCCGGCCGTCATTACCTGAAATTCCCGCTCCAGCGCTCCCTTGTAGCCGAGATTCATGGCAGGCAGGTAATACGCGCCGAAATAAATCAGAAAGAACAGTATGCCAATCTGCACGAAGTCCAGTGCTTCGGGAACGTCAACTCGGGACTCCTGTTTGTCCTGATTCAGGAAAATGGCCATGACAAAGAACATGCCATTCGTGTCGAAAAGAAAACGGATCAGCGAGCCTGGTAGTGGCTCGCTGTGAAGGAAAAGTTCGCAGTACGCCCAGCCGAAATCGGCCAAGCCCCATGCGCCCATGCCGAACCCGACCAAAGTCCAGAACGAACGCCCGAAACCGCGGGCTCTCCGCGCGGCCTGAAAGCACATTGCCGCCGCCAAAAAGCTCGAGAATATTTGCAGTGAATTCCCAAAAAGGGAACCGTACCAGGATGTGCCGAGAAACACCACAGTCAGAGCGTGGAGGATCACCACGGAGAGGGCCACGAGGGCCAGGGAACGGGGAACGCGCCGAAAAGCCACAGAACAGTCCTAGTACTACGCTTCCATCCAGTTTAGGGGACTTCTAGCGGCAGAAAGCTTCCTTAGCTTCAACTGTGCTCGGTTGGTCATCCCCGGCAAGTCGCAGATTGGCAGGTCCCAGGTACTATGCGGGCTGTGGCAATGGCTCGGGCGCCTTCACAGGATCGAATGCATCGACTGACGCCATCTCGAGGATTTGATTTTGTCGGCCGGGTTTTTCAGCCACTGGCAAAGGGCCCGGGTGCTTCAGCGGCCCTCGAAGGGATAGCGATCCTGCGACTGCACGGCCGCGGCGATGCGCCGCCGCAGCGCAATCGTGTCGACAGCCGGGCGCTTGCCAAAGCGCTTCAGCACGGCCATCTGCGTCGCAAGCATGTCGCCTTCGTGGACGGCCGCGATGGCCCGCTTCGCTTCGTGATCCACGCGCTCGGCGGCGTCGGCGATGAAGACACGCGCGGCGTCAATCATCACGCTGGAAGCGGCTTCGCCCCTACTCGCCGCGGCTTTCTGCGCTCGAAGCAGGCTCGATTCCATCGCGTAGACCTCCATCACGATGTTGGCCAGCGCCCCGATCAGTTCCTGTTCGTCGGCCAGCTTTTCGCGGAATTTCTGCACCGCTCCGCCGGCGGCTTGGAGAAACATTTTCTTGCAGTTGGCGATGGTGCGCGCTTCTTCCGCAAGCACGCCCTCGGGTGCCTCTTCAAACGACGGCCCGGCTAGAATTTCGTCCGCCAGCTTCATCGCCGCGGGAATCAGCGCCAGTTGCCCGCCCATGGCGCGCTTCATCAGCATCTGGATGATCAGCATCCGGTTGATTTCGTTGGTGCCTTCAAAAATGCGATTCACACGCGAATCGCGGTACGCGCGGCAAACCGGATAGTCTTCGTGAAACCCATAGCCGCCGAAAATCTGCACCCCTTCGTCCACCACATAATCCAGCATTTCGCTGCCGTAAACTTTTGAAATCGAGCTTTCGATCGCGTACTCTTCCAGCACCTTCATCGTATTCTGCGCTTTGTCGCCGGAACCCGATGCCGCGTGCATCGCCGCTTCAAGATTTCCCGCGGTGCGATAGATCATCGATTCGACGGCGAAAATCTGGATGGCCATCTCCGCCAGCTTTTCCCGCATCAGCCCGAATTCGCCGATCTGCTTGCCGAACGCCTTGCGTTCCTTCGAATATTTCGAAGCGGTCATCAGCACGTACTTCGATCCGCCCACGCCGGATGCGCCCAGCGTAAACCGCCCCGCGTTCAGCACGTTGAACGCAACGATGTGCCCGCGGCCGATTTCGTGCAGCACGTTTTCCTTCGGCACCATGCAGTTTTCAAGGAAAATCGGCGTCGTCGAGCTGCCGTGAATTCCCATCTTGTGCTCTTCATTGCCCGGTTTGCAGCCGGGGAATTTGCGCTCCACGATGAACGCCGTAAACTTTTCCCCATCCACCTTCGCGAACACCACGTACAGATCCGCGAAGCCCCCGTTGGTGATCCACATCTTCTGCCCGTTCAGGAGATAGTGCGTGCCTTCCTTGTTTAGTTCCGCGCGCGTCAGTGAATTCTGCGCGTCGCTTCCCGCTTGGGGTTCCGAAAGGCAATAGGCGCCGATCATTTCGCCGCTCGCCAGCTTAGGCAGGTATTTTTTCTTTTGCTCTTCGGTGCCGAAATAAACAATCGGCAGCGTGCCGATCCCGGCGTGCGCTCCGTGCGTCACCGCAAATCCGCCGTAAATGGAAATCTTTTCCGTCAGGACGGTGGCGGCAATCTTGTCCAGGCCCGCGCCGCCGTACTCTTCGGGTGTCCCACCGCTCATCAGCCCCAGCTCCGCGGCTTTGCGAACAAGTTCCGCCATCAGCCCGGGCTTCTTGTTCTCCAGGTCTTTCGCCAGCGGCAGCACTTCCTTGATCACAAACTCTTCCGCAGTCTGCCCGATCAGCTTTTGGTCATCCGAAAGGTCCGCGGGCGTGAAGATGTCCGCGGGGACCGGGGATTCCAGCAGAAAGCTGCCGCCCTTTGCCGCGGGTTTGGTCAGAACGGAGGTGGCCATTGGTGACGCTCCTTGCCGGCGCTGGGCCGCCGCTAAAATTCAAACAACCGTTTGAAAATTCCAGACAACAAAGTTTACCCATAGCCCGGCGATTTTCGCAATAGCCAGTTGCGCTGGCGAGTTGCGTCTGGCCCATCCCCAAGGCCCGGGCGGCTTGGCCCGTTCGGCGAGAGTTTTGGCGACGCTTGGGGGCCACTTGTGGCAGACTGCGGGCTGCCGCCCCTATCCGGCCTGACCAGGAGATCGTTCAAGAGGAGGAAGCATGGGACGCCCCGTTGTCCATTTTGAAATCGGCTGCCGCAATTCGGAAAAGACTCAGGAGTTCTATTCCCAAATGTTCGACTGGAAGATCCAGGCCATGGGTCCGGCGGCGATGATTGCGCAGGAAACCGGCGGAATCGCCGGGCACATCACTGCGCTCGGTCATGAACCGCATAACTACACAATTTTCTATGTGGACGTTGAGGACGTGGCCGCCGCGCTAGAAAAAGCAGAAGCTCTCGGCGGAAAGACTCTCGTGCCGCCTGTAAAAATTCCATTTGGCACCTTTGCCTGGATGCAGGATCCCGAAGGCAACACCGTCGGTCTTTGGAAGACGGGCAGCTAAAAAATTAAACCCGTTCGAAAATTCCCGCGGCGCCCATACCGCCGCCGATGCACATCGTCACCATGCCGTAGCGAGCATTGCGGCGTTCGAGTTCCCGCACGAGAGAAGCCGTAAGTTTTGCGCCCGTGCAACCGAGTGGATGCCCGAGCGCAATCGCTCCGCCGTTCGGATTCACTCGCGCGGGATCAAGATTTGCCTGCTGAATTACCGCAAGCGATTGCGCGGCGAACGCCTCATTCAATTCAATCACCGCCACGTCGCCGAGAGACAGTCCCGCCAATTTCAGCGCCTTCGGAATTGCATAGACCGGCCCGATGCCAAACTCCTCTGGGGGACAGCCCGCTGTGGCATAAGAAATAAATCGCACCTGTGGCTTCAATCCGAGTTGCGTCGCTTTTTCATCGCTCATGATGACGACTGCCGCCGCACCGTCGCTCATCGGCGAGCTGTTTCCCGCGGTCACCGTGCCCTTAACGTGAAACGCGGGTTTCAGTCCCGCCAGCACTTCCATCGAAGTTTCCGGCCGTGGCATTTCATCTCTTTCGAACGAAAAAGATTGTGTCATCGTTTTCGCAGGGCCTTTGCTCTTCGCCCCGTTGCCATTGGGAAGGGAAGTGATCTTCACTTCGACCGCGACCGTTTCATCCTTGAACTTGTTCGCCGCCAGCGCCGCCACGGCTTTCTTGTGCGAATCCACCGCAAACTGGTCCGCGTTCTCTCGCGATATTCCGAATTTCCGCGCAATGTTTTCCGTTCCCAGCCCCATGTTGATATACGCATCCGGATAATGATCCACGAGCCAGGGATTCGGCGAAATCTTGTTGCCGCCCATCGGCACCAGCGACATCGATTCCGTGCCGCCAGCTATAATTACCTGCGCCCCGCCGCCGCGGATGCGTTCCGCGCCCAAGGCAATGGCCTGGAGTCCGCTGGAGCAGAAGCGGTTGATGGTCATCGCGGAAGTCTCCACGGGCAGTCCTGCGCGCAACGCCGCGATGCGCGCCACGTTCATCCCTTGCTCGCCTTCGGGCATCGCACAGCCCAGAATCACATCGTCAATCTCTTTGGGATCGAGCCCCGGCACGCGCGCGAGCGCTTCCTTGATCACCAGCGCGGCCAGATCGTCGGGCCTAGTCGTGCGCAGCGACCCTTTGAAACCGCGTCCCACGGGAGTTCGAACGGAAGAAACGATAACGGCATCAGCCATGGCAAGCCTCTTTCCTGCGTAATTCTCCCGATTGTCGGCCGCTAAGATAAAAAAAGCAAATCGGCAAATAAAACGGGCGCGGTTTCCCGCGCCCGTTTGATGAGAAGCCGGACTTTGAGGTTATTCCACTAAAACTGCAAACGCAGGCCAAACTGCACAACTCGCGGCCCCCCGCCACCGAGTCCCGGATTCCCTTGCGCTACGTCTGGCGTCTGCGTAATCGCGCCAGCGGGACCCGAACCTGGAGAGATTACGTTGGTCGGCAGCGCAAAATTCGGGTGATTGAAGATGTTGAAAAACTCCGAACGGAATTGAAGCTGCATCCGCTCCCACAGCTGAAAATTCTTGCTGACGGAGAAGTCGTAATTCCAGAATCCCGGTCCAAAAATTTCATCGCGGCCCAGATTCCCGAAGTAGCCGTTCGGATCGCTCGCCGTGATCGCCGGAAACGCGAACGCATTCGGGTTCAGGTAACCTGTGGTGGGCGTCCAGTGCGGCAAAATCGGGTTCACACCTGGAACGATGTCCGGGCGCTCCACGAAATTGGAATTCACGCCGCCCGCGCTGGTGATGATGTTGATCGGCCGACCCGATTGTACCGTGACGATGGAATTCAGCTGCCAACCCTCCGCAAGCAAATGCGGCAGAAAGTGCGCTTCCGGCACCAAATAATTGATCGCCGTGGTCCAGCGATGGCGGGTGTCGAATGTGGACGGCCCCTTCTCCGCACGCAAATTCGTTGAATCCTGCGGGAACGCGGCGTTGGCAAAATTGAAATTGATTCCGTCAGACGCGCCATCAAGCGACTTCGACCAGGTGTAAGTCGAAAACCCCGAGAAGCCGTGAAACTGCTGCAGCCGCACGGTGGTTTGCAAACCGTTATACGTGGAATTCGCCCCGCCGGAGAAAACATCCACGGCCGCATACTGCGGGAAAGCCGGATTGTTGATTCCAGAATCGCGGCCCTGATTGGCGTCGTAAAGCCGCGTCAGCTTTGTGCCCTTACTGCCCACGTAACCCACTTCCATCGCCAGCGCGTGGCTGATCTCCTGCTGGATGTTCAGGCTCCAGCTCTGCACGTACGGCGAGCGCAGATTGTGATCGGTAATGAAGATGGACTGCGGAAACACCGTCGGCGTGAACACCGGGCCCGTCGCTGTTCCGCTGAACGCGCCGGAGTTGAAATCCAGCGCCCCCACAAAAAACGGGCTGCCCGCAAGCGATTGCACCGGGTTCGTCGCGATCCCCGCCGAGTTCGTAAAGTTGGCAATCAGGTTATTCTGCGGCGTGTAGTCGTAATAGAGTCCGTACCCCGCGCGAACCACCGTACTCCGGCGCGGACTCCAGGAAATTCCAAGCCGCGGCGCAAAGTTGTTCAAATCGCGGTTGTACACGTTCGGCAGCGTGGGCGATCCCACCTGCACAAGATTGTTGCTCGCGTCGAAATTCGAGAGCAAATTGTTCTTTTCGCCGAGTGGCCCGATGTATTCCCAGCGCAGTCCAGCGGTGACCGTAAGGTTGGGACGCAGGCGGAATTCATCCTGTCCGAAGAATCCAAAATTATTGTTGAATGTAAACCGCTGCGTGTTGCCGCTGTTTCCTTCGGCAAAAATATTCCCGATGTAGAAGTTCGCAAGTTCGTTGACGATGGGATCCGTCGAAAGCTGAGGGCAGGTGGTGCTGTCGATGAACACGCAAGTATTCACGTCAAGCAAGCCGCGCTCCAGGTTGTCGTTGAAGCTCTGCACATCGTAGCGGTGATATTCGCCGCCGAACTTGATCGTGTGGTGCCCGCGAATCCACGTGTAATTGTCCAGAATCTGGAATGTTTCGCTCAATCGTCCGCGCGGCACGCTGAACGCCGTCGCCCCCAGGTTCTCCAGATCTCCGTTGAAATCGATTTCTGGCAATCCAACGTGGTCGGTGCCCATGTTGAGGCCCAGCGCCGTCGGATCGATGAAATTCGGATTCCCCGGCGTGGCATCCGCGGAGTTGAAACTGGTGCGAAACCGCGAATAGCCGAAGCGGACCTCGTTATATTTCGTCGTGGAGAAAGTCGTCAGCCAATTTACGGAAACAACCTGCACCCGTGTCGGTGAAATCTGCGTAAAGTTCGCCAGCCGCGAGCCGCTCCCGAACCCGCCAAGCGAGCCGAGTGGAAACTCCTGATCGCTCTGCCCAAACGCATACCGGCCGCTCAATGAATTGTTGTCATTGATCCGGTAGTCGATCTTGCCGATCAGGTTGTTGCCATCGTTTTTGTCGCGCACCGAATACGCCAGCGAGTTCGTGTCGCTCGTCGGAAACAGATCGGTGATTTTGATGAGTGCCGGATTGACGCTCGGCACCGTCTGAACCGGGTTGTTTACGGCCAGTGCCTGCGCCGCGGCGAGTTGTGCCGTCGAAGGAACCGCCAGCGTGAAGTCCGACCCCACGCGTTCACGCTGCCCCTCATACGCGAAGAAAAAGAATGCGCGATCCTTGATGACGGGGCCGCCCAGCGATCCGCCAAAATTGTTGTTGTTGAATCGCGATTGGGGATTCGGCGTTCCGTCCTGCTGCAACGCCGTGTTGAAATAGTTGCGCGCGTCGAACGCCGAGTTCCGGTTGTACTCGTAGAGCGAACCGTGCAAAACGTTCGTCCCCGAACGGGTGATGATGTTCACCACCGAGCCGGAATTGCGTCCGTATTCGCTGCCGAATTGCGATTGAATACTGAACTCCTGGATCGCATCCAGCGGCAGCAGCGTCGCCGGCGCGCCGGTAATTCCAACCTGGTTCAAAGCCGAATTATTGAAGAATGGATCGTTGTTGTCCGTGCCGTCCAGATTGTAATTGTTCGAACGGTCGCGGTTACCGTTGATGTTGAACTGCCCGAATCCCTTTTCGCTGCCCGCCACGCCGGAGCCCTCCACGGTCACTCCCGGAGTCAGCGCGACCAGCTTCCCGAAGTCGCGTCCATTCAAAGGCAACTCCTGCACCAATTGCCGATCCACCACTTGCGATAGCGTGGTGCTCGAAGTTTCCACCAGCGGCACTGTCTCGGCAACCGTCACCGTTTCCTGCTGATCTTTCACCTGGTTCAGCGACACCCCGATAATCGTTTCCGCCCCGACTTCCACGCGTACACGCGAAACCCGCGCCTCGTGCAGCCCCGGAGCCACTGCCGTAACTTCGTACTCTCCCGCGGGAAGCTCCAGGAAGCGATAATCGCCATCCGCGTCGGCCGTCACCTCTCGCGTTTCGCTCGTGCCCAGATTCCGCGCGATCACTTTGGCCCCCGGCACGCCCAAGCCGTGCGCGTCCGTAATTTCTCCCCGAATCCCTCCGCGGAAGGACTGCGCCGCCGCATTTCCAGAATTCTCGTTGATAAGAAGTGCGAATAAAAACACCAACCCCAACCGCAACCCCAGCGAAACTGCTCTCCGTAAGTTCATGACCTGTTCCTTTATTTTATGGGATCCACCTTCGAGGGGATGGAATCCATGCAGGGCGGAAAGCCCGTGCAGCCTAGTTTGACCCGTGCTAACTCTCTCCCAGCGAAAGGATTCAGCTGGCCCACTCCGTGCGGCGACCCCGCCGCATCCCCGTACATCGCCCGTTTAGACGAACATCCGGCCCCACCGGCAGCAATCGCCCGCGATACATCCGCTGGTCTTCCCTCATCACTTCCCCCCGAGGGACGCCCCCTTTTTCGGGATGAATATGGGGGCCGGAGGCGTGATCTTGTTCACCGCTGAAAAACTGCGCTCATTCACCGCCAATCCAACCCTCCCACGCGAATCAATGTAGAGGAGCGGATCACCGACCGGCACGTCCATAAACGTCTTCGTGAACGGCACAGTGAACGGCTTCTTGTTCAATTGCAGCGTCACCCGGTCGCCCAGCTTGTAACCGAGATTCTTGAACTCTTCGCCTGGAATGTCGGTGATCAGCGAGCCGAACGGGTCATCCAGCGCGATCACTTCGCCTTCGATTCCCTTGTCGGTAACAGTGGCGGTTTTTGGTGTCAGCCGCACAAGTTGCTGCACCTCCGGCCCCACCAGCGTGTAGTCCCATCCTGCCGCCAGATGCGCTCCCACCGGTGAAAAAATGTCCCGCCCGTGAAAGGTCGAAGAGATGGCGTCGCCAATCATCCAGCTGGTATTCGTAATTTCCCGCGCGGATTCCAGACCATCGCGATCAATCACCGGCGATACCAGCCCGTTGTCCGGCACCACGAAATACTGTCCCTTCTTCGACTTCACCACCACTGCCTTGCGATTGGTTCCCACACCGGGGTCAATCACCCCCACAAACACAGTCCCGGACGGGTAGTAAGGTGTCACTCCCGCCAGAAACCGCGCGCCCTCTTCGATTGAAAACGGCGTCACCTGGTGTGTGATGTCCATAATCCGAACGTCGGGAGCGATTCCCACCATCACGGCCCTACAGATCGCAACTGCATCATTCGCGGTGCCAAAATCGGTGATGAACACCAAGACCGGGTGCGAAACCCCCTGCTGACCGGCAGCGCTCGAGTTCTTTGGTCCAGATTCCGTTTTGGAACAGGACACCGCCGCCATCGAAATCGCGAATAGAAGTAAGGAAAGGAATGCTCTGTTACGGGAAGACTTCATGAAAGACATCTCCGCTCTTGGAATACCGAAAAGGTTGGAACGTTTCCGGACGTGCTCATTCTGTTGGAGTTGGGGAGCTCGCGCCCCTCGGGATCCGAAGCCAAGCGCGCCCAAGAAATGCGCCACCCAGACCCACCCTTGCTCAAATTAGTATACGAGATAGCCCAAACGGCTGGCCAGCGTTCCTTTCCGCATTGGCGAATTGCAGCTTCCCTTCATTTTCATTAGACTTTCACCGCCTGCCCGAAATTTGAACTAGAGCATCCCTTTTCGCCGCCCGCGTAAAGCTCTGCGCAGTTTCTTGAAAATGTATTGCTCAGGAGGACGCCCATGCGTCGCACTCTGTTTTTTGTCGCTGCCCTTTTGCTGGCACCCCTTGGGACTCGCGCCGACCAGGTAATTCTGAAGAACGGAGACCGCCTCAGCGGCAAAATCGTCACCGGTGATGGCAAAACGCTGTCGTTGAAGTCGCAATTCGCCGGCGACGTCACCATCCAATGGGACGCCATCACCGATATCGAATCCTCCGACAATATCAACATCACCCTCAAGGATGGCACCCGTCTCTCCGGCAAGGTCACCACCCGCGATGGCAAATTTATCGTTGCGGGCGCGCCCGCCGCCGAGACTCCCTCGATTGCGTCCAAGGAAGCCATCGTCGCTGTCCGCAATGATGCCGAGCAACACTCCTTCGACGTCGAAACCGAGAAAATGGCCCATCCTCGCTTCACATATTTCTGGAACGGAATGGTGGACACCGGTCTGGCTCTCACCCGCGGCAACTCCGAAACCGTCAATTTCACCCTCGCGGCCAAAGCCATACGCGAAACGCCCCGCGACAAGCTGACCGTCTACGGTGACTACATCTTCGCAAACAACAGTTCGATCCCGCCGGCCATAACAACCGCCAACGCCCTCGATGCGGGCCTCCGCGGCGACCTGAATATCCGTCCGCGCGTCTTCGTTTTCGCGTTGACGGATTTCCAAACCAACCAGCTCCAGCACCTCGATCTGCGCAGCGTCCTCGGCGGGGGCTTCGGTTATCACCTCATCAAAGCGACCAACACGACGCTCGATCTTTTTGGCGGCATCACCTACGACCGCGACTCCTTCGGTGCTTACAATCTGGCGAACCCCACTCCTCCACCGGTCTTACTTTTGATCCCCTCCTCCGTGCAGAACAGCGCCGAAGCCGTCATTGGAGAGGAATTCGACACCAAACTTTCCAAGCGCTCGACTCTTTTTGAGCGCTTCTCGTTCTATCCCAATCTTTCCCACACCGGCGACTACCGCTTTCAACTCGATTCCACCATTAGCACCCAAATGAAGAAATGGCTCAGTTGGCAAGCGACGCTCAGCGACCGCTACATCAGTTACCCGCCGATTGGTCTGAAGGCAAACGATTTGTTGCTCTCCACCGGCTTGCGTGTTATCTGGGGGAAGGGTAAACAATAGGTCTCACTCCCGCCCGAGACAATAACTTCTGCTCCTTTGGGAGCCAAGGAGGTAGTTCGTATGGGCTTACTCGCGTGGATTGTGACGGGCCTTATTGCCGGTTGGCTGGCTGGAACAGTCATGAAGGGCGGTGGCTACGGCGTTCTTGTGGACATCATCCTCGGGATACTCGGCGGTATCGTTGGCGGCTGGTTGTTTGGGCTCATCGGGATCTGGCCCGGCGGCGGGATGATCGGGGCCATCATCGTCGCGTTCGTGGGCGCGGTGATTCTGGTCTGGATTACACGCCTGATAAAGAAGGCCTAGCCTCGCAATAAGGCAAGAATCTACTCGGACCCCGGCCGCCCAACCTAGGCTTCCGGGGTCTTTTCCATTTGGCTTGGCTACCAGGCTCCATCGGGGAAGGTGCTAATCCCTACCGGACAGGGCACCTGTCCCCTGTCCCTAAGGTCAGGTTTTTCCACAGGACAGTACCCGAAAGTTAGGCGAAAATTAGGAACTCCTTGCCCATTCCGATAACCTTTGTAAAATCTGCATATTACAGCCGGTCAGACTTCGGTATGGGCGTACTAGGAGATTCGTTTGAGCCCAATTTTGGTGCTACTGTACCATTCCCCTCCAACCCCCTCTCCGGTCTAATGGGACAGGTAAGCAGATTGGACCCTTTGGTCAAGGGTAGTCATCCAAGTAGCGTAGGTCGTTTTAAGCCGAACTCCAGAGTTCGTCGGCACTGCAAGAAAGAGGGGGCGGGTCAGGATGAGCAAACAGGACAAGGGTCGTAAATGGATTTGGTGGTTTCTGGGGGTCATCGCCGCGATGCAGCTTTATTTCGTGCGCGAACTGCTGGCGGCTTTCGCGATTTTCATTCTTGGGTTCGCGGTGATCGGTATTGCCATCGCCACGCTGTACATGGCCCAGAAGACTTGGGAAGCGGGTGTCGCGCAGTTGGCAGCCAGCCGGAACCCGGTGCTCCTCGCGGTGCGTCGTAGCGTCTCGTCGCTTGAGGATCTGGCCCGCCGGCCGATTCGGCGTCCGGATTCGCAGCCGGTTTCGTAACAAGTTTGTTTCTCCTGCAGTGCCTGTGCACACAGATTTGGAATCCGTGGCGGTTCTTGGGCGGTTCCCAAATCTGGTTTGCGAAGTAAAGGGCCAGCCGTCCTGAGAGAGCGGCTGGCCCTTTCTCTTTTTTCGCAATTCCTCCTTCAACTTCCTCCTCGACGCGCTTCTTTTTTCTTTTCGCTAATTCTGATATGGTTGCCGCTCCCTGGAGGATTGAATGAATCCCTTTTCCGCTCGCCTTGCCCGTTTTGTGTTCGTTGCATCGATTCTTTGTACTCCGATCGTTCACGCTCAGCAAAAACCCGCGCCTGCCCCGAAAAGACTTGCGATTCGTGCGGGCCGCCTGATTGACGGCAAAACCGAAACGCCCATCGCCAACGCGCTGATCCTGGTCGAAGGCGACAAAATTGTCAGCGTTACTCCTGGCGGAGCTCCTCCCGCCGGTGTGGAATTGATCGATCTTTCAAAGGCCACCGTGCTGCCCGGTTTCGTGGATGCTCACACCCACTTGCTGCTGCAGGGCGACATCACCGCGGAAGACTACGACGCGCAACTGCTCAAGCAATCCATCCCCTATCGCGCCATTCTCGGCGCGCGCAACGCGCAGATCGCCCTCGGCCACGGCTTCACGGCCATGCGCGACCTCGAAACCGAAGGCGCCATGTACGCCGATGTCGACGTGAAGCATGCCATCAACAACGGCGAAGTTCCCGGCCCGCGCATGCAGGTCGCCACGCGCGCCATGGCTCCCACCGGGGCGTACGGCCCCTACGGTTATTCCTGGGAAATCACGATTCCCCAGGGCGTGCAATATGTAGACGGAGTCGACGAAGCCCGCAAAGCGGTACGCGAGCAGATCCGCTACGGCGCCGACTGGATCAAGTACTACTCCGACCACGGCTATTTCTACGGCCCCGACGGCGTCGTGCTGCACAGCCACGTGAATTTCACCGACGAAGAAGCCAAAGCCATCGTCGACGAAACCCATCGCCTAGGCCACAAAGTGGCCGCCCACGCCATCGGCAGTGACGGCATCGCCGCCGCTCTGAGAGCGGGCGTGGACACCATTGAGCACGGCGACGGCCTGACCGAACCGCAAATGGAAGAAATGGCGCGCCGCGGCATCTACTGGGTGCCGACCATCATGGTCGGTGCCTACGTCGCTCCGGGCCGGGCAGGGAACTGGACCAAGATGGTGGACACGGAAAAGGCCGCCTTCCAACTCGCGCTCAAAAAAGGCGTGAAAATCGTCCTCGGCACCGACGCCGGCGGCTTTGACTGGCGCGAACTCAACCAGGCCCTGGAGTTCGACTATTACGTGAAATACGGCATGACGCCCATGCAGGCCATTCGCACCGGCACCACAACTGCCTCCGAATTGCTCGGCTGGTCCGACAAAATGGGCACCATCGAACCCGGCAAATGGGCCGACATCGTCGCCGTCTCCGGCGACCCCCTCAAAGACATCACCGAACTCCAGCGTGTAAAGTTCGTGATGAAAGGCGGTAGTGTCTTCAAGAACGAACTACACTGAAGGCTGAAACTACCGAATACCACCGCGGGATCCAGAAAGTCTCAGCCAATTCCTGTAAGTCTGAAGCACGGTGTCGCGTGACTCAGTGAATCTCAGTGCCCATTCTTCGCGCGTTAGCCGAATGCCGTGGCAGACTTCGTTCAAACAGTTATTTACTGCAAGGAATTCGTCCGAATCGGAGCGTCGGTCGTCAATTTTAGGCCAGCGAGAGATGATTCCTCTTAGGATTTCTCGTGTGATTCCCAACCGCGTCTGAAATTCAGCTTCGGTAATGGCATCGCCATCAGCAATTGCACGCATGCATTGAAGGACAACTTCTTGATCGAATCTCGGTAATTCGTCAAAAGCCATAGTCGGTTATCCCGCGGAACCTAGAAAAACGCAGCGCCTCCATCCACGTTGATCGATTGCCCGACCATGGCGCTCGACATATCCGAGCACAGGAACAGCGCGGCTTGCGCGATTTCCATCGCTGTTTGCCCGCGTCCTTGCAAGATCGAACTCAAAAATCCCTTCAGCTGATCCTCCGCGCTGACGTTCAACTTCTTCGCCAGCGTATACCCCAATTCCTTGCTCATCACCGTCTCCGTCACCGGCCCGGGGCAGATCGCGTTTACCCGCACGCCGTTCCGCGCCGCCTCCGCCGCCATGTACCGCGTCAGCCCCAGCAGTCCGGCCTTCGCCGCCGCATAAGCTGATCCCCACGAAAACGCCGCCTTCGCCGACAAGCTGGAAATATTCAGAATCACGCCCGATTTCCGCGCATACATCCCCGGCAGCGCCAGCTTGCTCAACACAAACGCCGCGCGGAGATGCACATTGATCAGCTTGTCGAATTCCTCCAACGGATACTCTTCCACCGGCACCACCGGCCCGTAATGCCCCGCGTTGTTCACCAGAATGTCCACGCGCCCAAACTGCTTCACCGCTGCAGCGAACACCCGCTCGCAATCCGCCACCTGAGTCAGATCCGCAGTGGCAAACCCCGCCTTGCCGCCGTCGGCCAAAATTTCTTTCGCAACTGCCGCAATTTCCTTTTCCGTTCGCGCCGTCAGAAAAACCGCCGCGCCCTCCTTCGCAAACAACTTCGCCATCGCGCGCCCAATCCCGCGCCCCGATCCCGTAATCAACGCAACCTTGTTTTCCAGCAGCATCAGTGCGCCTCGCCTCCGCACGTTTCGATTTTCACCGCAGGCAGAAAGTCGGACGGGTCGGGCTCCTTCCCCGTCGACTTGGGGAGAATGTCCCAGCCCGTAAACGTTACAATCAGACCCTCCTTTGGAAACACTTGCAGATTCTGCCCGCCGAAGCCGCGGCCAAGCCAGACGTACTCGGCGGAATCCGGCAGTTTAGTCAACCACCACTTGAAGCCATACTTGAACTGCGGCTCATCGGTTTGAAAGTAGGGCGTCACAGACTCTTTCACCCACTCACTCGAGACGATCCGCTGGCCGTCCCAAACACCATCGTGCAGATACAGGTAACCGATCTTCGCCAGGTCGCTGCCGTTCAGATACAAGCCGCCTTCTGTGTCCACCACCCCCAGATACGTGCGCTTCCATTCATGCCGTATTCCCAGCGGTGCGAACAGATATTTCTGGCCGTAGTCGTCGATATCCTGACCGGTTTCTTTCTGAAAGATATAGGCGAGCAGTTCCGTTGCGCCGCTGCTGTAGTTCCACACCTTGCCAGGTTCGGCGGCCATGGGCTTGTCGATCACGTACTGCACCCAGTCGTCCCCGGCTTCCATCACGCTGGCATCGTTGTGCGGGTCGTCGTACGCCACGTCTTCCTCATGCCATTCCAGGCCCGGTGTCATGGTCAGCACATCGCGCAAGGTAATGCGGCGCTTGCGGTCGTCCACATTTTTCACTTTGGAGATCTCGAAGTATTTCAGTATCGGCGTATCCAGTCCGGCTTTGAAGTCGCCGCGTTGCATGGCCGCGCCGATGATGATCGAAGTGACTGTTTTGCTGACCGATTGCATCGTGTGCAGATCCGTGCCGTGATAATAGGGGTGCCAGTAAGTATCGAAATAGTTGTACCGCCCGATCAGGCGAGCGTTCAGCGGCCCACGTTCCCCGGCTTCCTTCCCATAGATCTTTGCGTAGTCGTGCGCGTAAGCGCGTTCGAAGACTTTCTTGCCGCAGCGAAAGGCCGCAAAGCTGTCCATCATCTGCGAATATTTTCCCGAGGCAATGTCCTTGTCCAGCCGAAGCAAAACCTGCTCATCCAACCCAACGCTCGCCGGTGTCGCCGTCGCCCAACCCTTCGTCGGCCACAAAGCGTCCGAACCCGGCCCAGTTGCCCGCTCTCCGGCCAACAGCGCCACGATCGGCGCCAGCAAAACGCACCCCACCGCCACCGCAAACACACTCCGCTTATTCATCCCGGCTCCCGAAATACATTCTTTCCACGCAACCTGGAAGGCTATGCTGCCACCCACCTTCGGTGCATGACCTTAATGGCGCACAATCCTTACTGTCAAGCGCCTCCAATTATCAATTCTTTGATTTGGTGCGAACGGCCCGTTCTACGGTAAAATTGTAGGGTTATGATCTCTGTTGAAAATGTCACCATGCGCTTCGGCGCCCGCGTCCTCTTTGAGGACGTCACCACTACTTTCATGGCGGGTCGCCGCTACGCCATTTCCGGGCCCAACGGCGCCGGCAAATCCACCTTTATGAAGATCCTGACCGGCGAACAGGATGCGACTCACGGCACGATCACGCGCCCCAAGAAAATCGGCATCCTCCGCCAGGACCAGTTCGCCTTCGACAAATTCCGCGTCATCGACACGGTCATCATGGGCAACGTCGCTCTCTGGAAAGCCTTCCAGGAACGCGAAGCCCTCTACGCCAAGCCGCACGACGAACTCACCGACGCCGACGGAATGCGCCTCGGCGAACTCGAAGGCATCGTCGGCGAAGAAAACGGCTACACCGCTGAAGCGGACGCAGGCGTATTGCTCGACGGCCTGGGCATCGAAGCCGAGCTCCACGAGCGGAAGATGGGCGAACTCCAGGGCGGCCAGAAAGTCCGCGTGCTCCTCGCGCAAGCCCTCTTCGGCAATCCCTCCGCGCTGCTCCTCGACGAGCCGACCAACAACCTCGACCTCGATTCCGTCCACTGGCTGAAGGAATATCTCCTTGAATATCACGGCGTGCTGATCGTGATCTCACACGACCGCCACTTCCTCAACAGTGTCTGCACCCACACCGCCGACATCGACTATCAGACGATCATCATGTATCCCGGCGGCTACGACGACATGGTCATGGCCAAAACGCAGATTCGCTCGCGCATGGAAGCCGAAAACGCCGTCCGCGAGAAGAAGATCTCCCAGCTCAACGATTTCATCGCCCGCTTTTCCGCCGGCACGCGTTCCGCGCAAGCCACCTCGCGCAAAAAAGAAGTCGAGCGCCTGCAGGTTTCCGAACTGGCCCGCTCCAACATCCAGCGCCCATACATCCGCTTTCAATTTGAAGTTCCGTCAGGCCGCGCGCCGCTCGAAATCAAGCACCTGTCGAAGTCTTACGACGACCTGAAGGTGATCTCGAATTTCTCCGCCAACATCACCCGCGGAGAAAAAATCGCTTTCACCGGCCGCAACGGCGCTGGCAAGACCACCATGCTGAAGTCCATCATCCGCAATGCTGGCCAGTTCATCGGCGACGCCGAGCACCAGTTCAAGATCGACTCAGGCAACGTGATCTGGGGACACGAAGTCACCGTCGGCTATTTCCCGCAGGACTTCGGCTACACCATCGACAAATCCAAGGGGATTTCCGCGCTTGACTGGCTCTGGCAGTTCAAGCCCCAGGCGCCGCAGGAAGAAATTCGCGCGGCGCTCGGCCAGATGCTCTTCAGCGGCGAAGACGCGCTAAAGCCCACGTCCGGCCTCTCCGGCGGCGAATGCGCTCGCCTCATCTTTTGCAAGCTGATGATCCAGAAGCCGAACTTCCTGGTGCTCGACGAGCCCACCAACAACCTCGACCTCGAATCCAACAACGCGCTCAACATCGCCCTGCAAAAGTACGAAGGCACTGTCCTGCTCGTCACCCACGACGAAGACGTCCTCGACGAAGTCGCCACCCGCGTCTGGCATTTCCTGGGCGGCAAAATCGAAGACTTCAAGGGTACCTACGAAGACTTCCAAAGCCGCGCCCAAAAGCCCGCAGCCGAACTAGCCAAAGGCCGCAAGTAACATTCGCGGCCTCAAAATCGAAAGCTCCTTCAAACAAAAAAACCGGGAGCGCCCTCACAGGCGTCCCGGTTTTTTATTCTTTCGAATTGCGTTTCTTACTTCGTCTTCAATCCCTTCAGCAAATGCTTCGCCGCTTCTTCCGCCTGGTACGGAGTAATCGTGTGCTTGTTGTTCAATTCCTTCTGGCTGATCGCGCGGTACGCCAGCTTCTTCGGTTCACGCAGCGCCACGTCGACCACGAACGTGCCCTCGTGGAACCTCACATTCTGGTACGCCACTTCCGGTGGTCCCCAGCCCCAACCGGACCAGCAGCCGTACGGCCCGCAAGCCACGCCGGGATAGCCCGGATATACGCGTCCCACCGTCGCATTTTGCGTCCTCACCGCCACGTGGTAGTCCACCCAGAAATCGGCAACCTTGGGGTCCGTCACTTGCGTCAATCCCTTCGACTTCAGATCCTTTGCGATCGCAGCCTTCAAAGTGTCGCGGTTTGCCTCGGTATTCCAGTCGCGGTTGCTCTCCAGGTGCTGCCGAGGTCCCGCCTGCGCTTGCTGCTCCGGCGTAATCACATCCCGGGAAACCATGGATCTGCCGCCCTCGGGAGCAGCCTTTCCGCCTTCCGGCTCATTCATCGGCCGCCACGCCCAAGTCATGCCCTTCGCCACACGAATATCCGGGTCGCGAATAATCTCCACATTGTCATCGCATCCGGAAAGAAAAACTCCGCCTGCCAGCAGGCCGGCCATCAAAACTGCGCTCGCTGCTCGTTTGCCAAAGTCCACGGAACATACCTCCACTTTCCATCTAACACGGGTTCCAGCAAAAAGTTGGATGCGCCCAGGCCTGATTTAAGTCGTTTCTTGTCTGAATGATTTATCGCGTCCGCAGCAGGTTCACGAAGGCAGGCCCCAATCCGCGGGGGGAAACGTCACCGGCCAGAACTTTGGCGCCGGCCGGTCAAATTCAAACGCAATGTGGAAGTGCTCCATGCCAGATTCATCCACTCGCACCACCCGGCAGCTCATTTCCGCTCCCGTGGCCGCGTTCGTCAGCAGAAAGGACTGCCCCACGTGCAGATGGTCCTTCATTTCCATCAATCCGCCGTGGGCGTTTACCACCAACGTTTTCCCTTCGACCCGCACCTGCCGGCGCTCCTCATTTTCCGCCAGAACCTGTACCGGCATGTTCAGCATCACACGCTCGCTTCGCCGCCGGTTTTGCGCCGTTTGTGTCTCCGCCATGAGGATTCTCTTACCCTTATTTTACCCATTTTGTGGCCCGGCCGGACTGTCCTAATAGACAGGTATCCCTCCTTTTTCCTAATTCCAGATGTCACCCGATGCACGGGAAACGCGACTTTGATATGATGGAATCTTGAAATTTCAGTAGTTTAGGAGCCAGATGACCACCCAAACCGAAACCAAAACTCTGCTCCGTGTGCGTCCCCGTGGGTTCTGCGCCGGGGTTGTCCGCGCAGTCGACATTGTGGAACTCGCCCTGGAAGCCTACGGCGCGCCCGTCTACGTCCACCACGAGATCGTACACAACACTTACGTCGTGGAACAACTTCGCCGCCGCGGCGCTATCTTCGTCGAAACCATCGAGGAAGTCCCCTCCAATTCCGTCCTCGTTTTCAGCGCCCACGGCGTTCCTCCCACCGTTCGCCAGGAAGCCAAGGACCGCTCCTTGCGCGTGATTGATGCCACTTGCCCGCTGGTCACCAAGGTGCATCTCGAAGCGCTCAAGTTTGCCCGCGAAAAGCGCACCATCATTTTGATTGGCCACAAGGATCACCAGGAAATCGTGGGCACCTCCGGCGAAGCTCCTGATCGCACGCTCGTCGTTGATTCGATCGCCGCCGTCGACGCGCTCCATGTCGAAGATCCAGACAAGCTCGCTTTCCTGACGCAGACCACGCTCAGCCTTTATGACACGCAGGAAATTGTCGCTCGCCTCCGTCAACGTTTTCCAAAGATCATCGGTCCCGCCAGCGACGACATCTGCTACGCCACCCAAAATCGCCAGGAAGCGGTCGAGCAGGTCGCCAAGGACGTGGACCTCATCCTCGTCGTCGGCTCCCAGAACAGCTCCAACTCCAATCGCCTGGTGGAACTCGCCCAGCGCCTGAAGCGTAAGGCCAGGCTCATCGACTCCGCCAACGATATCGATCCCAAGTGGCTCGAAGGCGTCACCCGCATCGGCCTCACCGCCGGGGCCTCGGCTCCCGAAGTTCTTGTCGAGCAGGTCAGCGAGCGCCTCGCCCTTTTCGGTTTCACGGACCAGCGGGATCTCGACCTGATCCGAGAGGACGTGCGTTTCACGCTTCCTCCGGAACTCCAGTCGATCGCGCCCGCGCCGCGCCGCTAGCAAGGGTTGGCGTGCGTCCAAGGAAGTTTCCGTAGTAGCGGCCACTTTTAAGTGGCCAAGCAAGTAACCAAGTAACGAAATGGCTTAAGCAGGTGGCCACCCAAAAGTGGCCAGGCGATTCTCCGCAGCACAAGGAGCGTACCTTGGCGGTTAAGATCGTTCGTCAGCCGAATAAAATTGCCATCATCGGAGCACCCTCCAGCGCCGCCGCCTTTCTTCCCGGGAGCGAAAAAGCTCCCGCGGCTCTCCGCGCCGCGGGCATCGTCGAGCGGCTGCAATCCATCGGCTACGAAGTCACCGACCTCGGCGATTGCGCACCCCGCCTCTTTGCCGATGACGACGAACACAAGCGCGCCCGCAACATCCCCGAAATCGTCGCCTCGCTCAATGATCTGAAACCCCGCGCTGAATTGGGTTTCAAATCCGGCGCGTTGGTGCTTGTTCTCGGCGGCGATTGCACGCCGATCGTCGCGCTGCTCACCGGCGCGCGCCGCTACTACAAACACATAAATCTGTTGTGGTTCGATCGCGACGCCGATCTGAACACCCCCGCAAGCACGCCCTCCGGCCGCCTCGACGGCATGGTCCTCGCCAGCATCATTGGCAAGGGCTCTCCCGAACTCGTGCGTTTCTGGGGAGAGCCGCCGCTTGTCCGCGAGCCGGACACGCTTCTTTACGGTCTCGTGCGGGTCGATCAGCCTGAAGTTGATTTTCTCACTCGCTCGCCGCTCCGCCACGTCTATGCCGCCGACATCAGTCATCACGGCGCCGAAAAATCCGCGTACGATGCCCTCGCGCATCTGCATGCGGACTCGCGCGAATTCATGGTTCATCTGGATCTGGACGTCATTCCTCAGGAGGAGTTTGCGGCCACCAACGTTCCGGACTCAGGCGGCCTCTCGTTTGCCGAGGTGCGCAGCTCGTTCGTGGAATTCGTGAAGCAGAAAAATCTGCTGGGCCTAGATGTCGCTCAGTACAACCCGGACCGGGATCCCGATGGCTCGGCCGGCCGGAAGGTGGTGGATCTGCTCGCCGATGCGCTTTCGGCTCGCCTCGAATCGCTCGGAGCCCCTGTTCCTCCCGCGGCTGCGCCTGCCACCGAAGACACGCCTTCCGCCACTGCCTGAATCAAGCAGGCAGCTCTCTTCGCGGCGAAATGAAAACCGCTCCCGGTGTGGCATTCTCCGCCAGGCCGAACGTGAACTGACAAAAAATGCAGCTCTTTCCGTGCTGCTCCAAGCGATGATACGCGGTGGCGTAAGCCGCCTGCAGCTTCTGCAATTCGTCACCGATGCTTTTTCCCTGCAGCCCAAAACGCAAAACTTCCTCGCTGCGCTCTCTCCACGTGACTAGCGCCCGCTGCGACTCCTTCAACAATTTCTCATAGTCCGAACAAATGGCGCTTTCAAAGGTAAGTTCTTCCATCGCTTCACCCTCACCTTCATTTGCTCTTGCCAGGTTCGATCTTTATGTATGGGCCTGCACAGGAGGATTGCAAGCGAACGACCACTTTCCTAAGTTCCGTTGTTTGATTGTCCTGTGGCACAGGCCCGCGATTTTCCGTGCCCGTTCCAGTACCCAAGAAAGTTTTAATCACACTCTCTTCCGGTAATTCTTACTCGGTGACAGTCCTCTCCGCGATCCTTGCAAGCGCCCCAGTGGGTTCTGCGGAAACAAAAACAGAAGATGCAGTCCTATCTTCCTTCCCCCGGCTGTAGCGGGGGATAATTGGATTTCTTTAAGTCTTCTTCTGCTCCCCGTTCTCCGGAATCGTGTTCTGCCAGGATCCCAGAAGGCTCCGCGACTTCGCATGCCCATTGGCCCATCGGCTTTAGCCGAATTGTCTTTACAGCAGACGACGAGGGTGCCAATATGAATTCCCCCCCAGACAATCCCCCCTCCAGAGGTCTAAGAAATGGAATCCACGTTTCCCGCGACGGTTTCACTCAAACGCTCCGTCGTGACTCAGATTTTCCGCTACTCCGAGATTCTCGAAAAACTCAACTGGACTGCCCGTTGGGTCGCCGGCGTAAAATCCAGTGGCCGGTGCCCGATGTTCGATACCCGGGAGCAGATGTATTCCCATGTAAATGCCTCCCTCGGGAACGGCGGGCCGATTGACTACTTCGAATTCGGCGTTGCCGCCGGAGATAGCCTCAAGTCCTGGTGCGCGATTCACTCGAATCCAAAATCCCGCTTCTTTGGCTTCGATTCGTTTCTCGGCTTGCCCGCCGATTGGAAAAAGGGCCGTCCCAAAGGGACCTTCTCGACCGGTGGCAAGCCTCCCGAAATCGATGATCCACGGGTCGCCTTCGTTCCTGGACTATTCCAGCATTCGCTTCCCGACTTTATCGCCGGATATGAGCCAGCCCCCCAGGTCGTCATTCATAATGACAGCGACCTCTACTCTTCCACACTGTTCTGCCTGACCACACTGAACCGGTTGATCGCCACAGGAACAATCGTCATCTTCGACGAATTCTACGACGCCTTGCACGAGTACCGCGCTCTTTGTGATTACTGCGACGCGTTCCAGCGCAGTTACAAAATCGTGGCCGCCACCCTGCGCTTCAATCAAGTCGCCGTCCAGTTTTCCTGAAATCCGGACGCCCGGCGTGTTCGCGGCCGGGTAGTAAACCGCTCTTCCACTGTCTCTACTTTCATGGGAATTATTGAAGTGATATCCTCTCAGCTGTTTTGATGTCCACAAAATCCAGAACACCCAAAGGCTCCTCGCCAGCATGCTTGGACTAATCTTTTTGCCGGAGAGAATCATGTTCAAGTTCAGAATTCTGCCGTTGCTGTTTGTTCTTCTGGTGTTGACTTCCCGCGCGAGCGCGCAGTTCGCACACACCAGCCACAAACAGATCGTCGATGCCACTGGCAAACCACTCCTGATTCGCGCGACAAATCTCGGCAATTGGCTGGTGCCGGAGGGTTACATGTGGCTGTTTGAAGGCGGTCCGCAATCGCCCGCTGAAATCCGCGCGTTGGTGCTGGAGCTTCTTGGGCCGGAAGGGGCGGCCGCGTTTTGGCAAAAGTACCGCGAAAAGTACATAACGCGCGACGACATCGCGCTATTGCACCGCGCTGGTTTCAACGCCATCCGGGTTCCACTGCATTACAACCTGTTGGAAACCGACGATGCGGAGGGCTTTAAACTGCTCGATCGGTTGATCGCCTGGAGCCGCGCCGAAAATCTCTACGTCATCCTCGATCTGCATGTCGCGCCGGGCGGCCAGACGGGTGCGAATATCGACGACAGTGCTGGCTATCCCTGGCTCTACAAGAGCCCACAGGAGCAAGAGCGCCTGATCGCTATCTGGCGCCGGCTGGCAGCGCACTACCGCGATGAGCCGGCCGTCCTCGGTTATGACTTGCTGAATGAGCCGATCCCACATTTCCCAAAGCTGGCTCCTCTGAATTCTTCGCTGGAACCGCTTTACAGGAAGTTGTCGGCCGAAATTCGAAATGTTGATGTTCACCATATTCTCTTTCTGGGGGGCGCGCAGTGGGACACGAATTTTTCGGTCTTCGGCAAACCTTTCGATTCGAACGTCGCCTACACCTTTCACAAATATTGGACCGCTCCCGATGAAAGTGTGATCCGGCCATACCTTGATTTTCGCGACCAGTATGATGTGCCTATCTGGATGGGCGAGTCCGGCGAGAATACCGATGAATGGATCTCCCAATTCGTCGGCACACTAGAAAAAAACAACATTGGCTGGGCTTTCTGGCCCTATAAGAAAATGGAAAAGTCGTCGGCTGTCGTCAGCATCATTCCGCCTGCGGATTGGCGGGAAATCGTTGAGTTTGCAAAGCTTCCCCGCGGCACCGCCAACGTGGAAGCGCGCCTGAAAGCCAGGCCCGAACAGGAAACGATCGCCCGCGCGTTCGCCGCCTTTCTCGAAAGCATCCGCTTGCAAAACTGCCGTGTGAACGCGGGCTACTTGAAAGCGCTCGGTATGAGCTCTGTTGCCACGCCCGTCGTTGCGGCGGCATCGGCAAACTAAACGTTCTTTTCGTCACCGAGTGGCAGGCCTGGGTCATCAAACTCTCGCCAGCCGTTCCGATGGCGGGTCATGCCACGCCCGCAAAAATTCGCATGTATTCAATAAGAATAATTGATATGTGGATATTCGCGGAACTGCCCCTGGAACCTTAAGATAGAAGTGTTCCGGCCAGCGGAATCATCTGTCCGCCAGGGCGGCCGCAGGAGATCCATGAAGTCGGCGTTACAAGTCATGAAGTTTGGCGGCACATCCGTCGGCGACGCCATCTGCATCGCGCGCGCCGCGCAAATCATCGCCGAAGGCGCTCGCGCAGGGAAGTGCGTCGCAGTCGTTTCCGCCATGAGCGGCGTCACCAATCGCCTGATCGAAGCCGCGAAGGCCGCACAAGCGGGGAACGCCCAGGCGGCGCTCGCAGCCCTGGATGAGTTGGCCGCCAAGCACTCGGCCACTCTCGAAAGCGTCGTAAAAAACCAGGCCGAGCGCGCCAGCGTCAGCGAAAAGATGAAGCAGGTCTTTGCCGAAGGCCGCCGGTTTTGCGAAGGCACGGCCTTGTTGCGCGAGCTTTCCCCGCGCACGCTCGACACGATCTCCAGCCTCGGCGAGCGGCTGTCCGCTCCACTTGTCGCGGCGGCGGTGAAGGAATGCGGGTTGGCCAGCGAATCGGTGGAAGCCAGCCTGTTGATCGTAACCGATGACTTCCATGGCGGCGCCGATCCCCTGATGAAAGAGACGCGCCTGAAATCCCAGGCGCTGATTTTTCCGCTGCTGGAGAAGGGCATCGTCCCGATTGTCACCGGATTCATCGGCACCACGGAAGATGGCGAGTTGACGACCCTCGGCCGCGGCGGTTCGGACTATTCCGCCACGATTCTCGGCGCCGCGCTGGACGCCGAAGAAGTGATCATCTGGACCGATGTGGACGGTGTGCTGACGGCCGATCCGCGCCTGATCAACGAAGCGCGCACCATTCCCAGCATCTCGTATCGCGAAGCGGCGGAGTTGGCCTTCTTTGGCGCCAAAGTGCTGCACCCGAAAACCCTGAAACCCGTGATGGAAGCCGCGATTCCGGTCTGGATCCGCAACAGCTTCGCGCCCGAAAAGCGCGGCACGAAGATCACTCCGAAGGGCGGCAGCAACACAGGCGTGAAGGCGCTTACTGCCATCCGCGACGTCACCCTCATCAGCCTCGGCGGCCCCGGAATTGTAGGCCTCACCGATGTCGTCGGCCGGACCTTTTCCACTATTGCCGAAGTCCGCGCCAACGTGTTGATGATTTCGCAATCCTCCTCGCAGAACGACATCTGCTTCAGCGTCTCCTCCGCCGATGCGCAGCGCACCATCGAAGCCCTGCGCAAGGAATTTGCCCAGGACCTGAAGCACGAAAAAGTGGAGCACATCAACGTGGATCCGAACATCGCCATCGTCGCCGTGGTCGGGGAGAACATGCGCGGTACTCCCGGCGTCGCCGGGCGCACCTTTCAGGCCATGGGCAAGGAAAACGTGAACATCATTGCTATTGCCCAGGGCTCCAGCGAAAGCAACATCTCTTTTGTGATCGAGGAAAGCTTGGTGAAAAAAGCCTTGCTGGCCGCCCACCGCGAATTCGGCCTGCACCTGCCGGCCAACGGCAATTAACTCCCCGATTCCTTCGCCTGAGCTTCCGCGCGCTTGCGGTGATAGCGCTCCAGTCCCAGCCACGAAAGTTGCAGTGCGCCGTTGAAAACATAGTGCGAGAGTTCCGCCGGCGACAGAAACCCCGCCGCCTCCGCGGCAACCGCGCGCGCGAAAGCGCGCGTGGCCTCGCCCTGTTCCTGTCCGCGCGACAGAATCTCTCCCGACAGCGTCCCCCAATGCTGCAGCCTCTCCCGGTACGCGTTCAGGTGCCGCTCCGGCTGATCCGAAAATCCAAAGTGCGTAAGGAACAATCGCCTGGGACGCAGCTGCGCGATCGCGTCCAGCGAAGCGCTCCACAACTCCAGCGAAATATCCGGCGGCGGCGTGGCAGGAAGAATGAATGGGTGTCCTTCGATGGAAATTCCCGCGGTGTCGCCCACGTACGCCACTCGCTCCGTCGGATCAAAATACGTGAGGTGGTGCGAAGCGTGCCCGGGTGTATAAAGCACGCGAAGTTCCCGCATCCCGAGCGCCAAGGTCTCTCCTCCGTGCAGAATCCGCAGGTTCGATTCGGGCACCGGCAGGAACTCACCGAACAGTCTTTGCATCTCCTTGCCGTATAGGCGTCCCGCGCTGTCCAGCAGCTTTGCCGGGTCGGTCATGTGCGCGGCTCCGCGCGTGTGTACGTAAACCTGGAGAGCCGGATTTTCTTGAACCAGCGCTCCCGTCGCGCCCGCGTGATCCAGATGAATGTGGGTAAGCAGGACGGCTTTCAGGTCCGCCACGCGGAGTCCATGCAGCCCCAGTTGTTCCCGAAGATTTTCCAAAGTGGAGCCGGGCCCCGGGTCGATCACCGCGGCAAAATCATCGGAACAAATCAGTGCGGTGCCGATGCACCGGGCTTCCCCGGCCCAGTTCAGGTCCAGCAGAGCGGTGGCAACCATAGGTAATAAAGTGTAGCGCAGGACCCTCAGAGAAGGGTTAGGCTCCTGTGCTTCAGAATCGTTGTGCCCGAGTGGTCCGTTTAACGAAGTGCTTGCCGAATGATGAACTTATGGAATATGCTTTCACCCGCAGCAGCTTGCTTCATTCCGCCACTTAATTATTTGTTAGTAAAACTGGTGTGAAACCGCCCCCATATCGTCAGAAGCAAGTGGATTGCTGTTTTCTGTACGCGTCTCCAGCCGCCGTTAAAACTGAACGCAACGAGGGTATGAGGCAAGGGATTTTTGGAATTCTCGGATCAAATTACGGAGGACTTTAAGATGCGCAAATGGATGGTATTCGTCGCGATGGGTGTTCTGCTCGCTCTACCACTGTGTGCTCAACAGAAAGACGCTGGCACGGCAAACAACGGCAAGGGCACGGATTCAACCAATGCGGTTCCGGGGGGCGAGTTCAATATCGCTCCCGCTTCGCCGACGCTTTTCGCCATGCCGGCTCCCCCGGCCAAACCGGCGGATGTCTTCTCGGATTGGTCCAATAATCCCTGGAATCGCCATGCCTGGGGACAGTTGACGCCGAGATTTGAAGTGGCGGGCATGTTCAGCTATATCAACTTCTGTCCGTGCACGTTAAGGAATTTCAACGAACTGGGAGCGACCGGGTCGTTGGCCTACAACGTTAACCGCTGGGTGGGGATCGTGGGCGAAGTGGGCACCTACCGCTTTGACCGTCAGGTCTTCGTCCTTGATCCCACCACCAACACGCAGGTACCGGCGACCTTCAGCGGGAACATGCAAACCTATCTCTTTGGTCCCCGCCTGAACTTGCGGCGATTTGATCATTTTGTTCCTTTCGCGGAAGTTTTGTTCGGTGCCGCGCACGCCAGCAGCCAGATGACCGGCGCCTCCGCGCAGGGCTCGTTTGCGATGGCGGCGGGTGGCGGCGTCGATGTGGTTCTCATTCGTTACCTTACCTGGCGCTTTTTCGAGGCGGACTATCTGATGACCAATTTCTCCGGCCCCTTGCTGAGCCCCAGCGCCCGCCAGAATAATTTCCGGATTGGCACCGGCCTCGTTATCCGGTGGGCCTATCCCCCGGCTCCGCCCAAGCCGAATCATCCTCCGGTGGCGGCTTGCTCTGCGGCGCAGCCTTCCGTCTACGAAGGCACGACCGCTCCCGTGGCGATTCACGTGAACGCGACGGACGCCGACAACGATGCTCTAACCTACACCTACTCCGCCACGGGCGGCACCGTGGATGGCACGGGGCCGGATGCCCGCTGGAACCCGTCCGGCCTGGCGATCGGCAACTATACGGTCAACGCCAAGGTGGACGACGGCCGCGGGGGAACCGCAAGCTGCGCCACGGACGTTGCCGTCGCGAAGCGGCCGAACCAGCCTCCGGTCATTTCCTGCGCGCCGGATAGCAATCCGATCAACGCGGGCCAGAAGGTGAACATTGTTTCGACGGCTAGCGATCCCGATGGCGATCCGTTGAACTTCAGCTATGTAACCTCCGGCGGCCAGATTTCCGGCACCGGTCCGACCGCGTCCTTCGATTCTACGGGCCTCGCACCGGGGAATTACTCGATTACCTGCACTGCCGACGATGGCCGCGGAGGCCGCACCTCCGCCCCCACCACGGTGACTGTGCAGGAACCACCGGAAATTAAACAGCTGGAATCCCGGCTGTCCCTGCATGACATCTACTTCCCGACAGCTCAGCCCACCGTGGCCAGGCCCAACGGCGGAATCCTGCCCAGCCAGCAAAAGACACTCGAAGCGCTGGTCAGTGACTTCGCCCGTTACCTTACCTTCAGACCGGATGCCCATCTGATTCTGGCGGGGCATGCCGACATCCGCGGAACCAAGGAATACAACATGAAACTTTCCGAGCGCCGTGTGGAGCGCGTGAAGAGTTATCTGGTCGAACACGGCGTACCCGCGGATCATCTGGATACCAAAGCCCTCGGTGAGGAGCATAATATGACCGCCGAAGAGGTGAAGGCACTTGTCGAGCAGGACCCCACACTGACCGACGAGACCCGCCAGAAGGTCCTGAAGAATCTCCCAACCATCGTGCTGGCCAACAACCGCCGCGTGGACGTGACTCTCAGCACTACGGGCCAACAGGGCGTGCGAGGCCTGCCGTTCAACGCCGAGGACGCCTCGACACTGATCCGTCGCGGTGTCGAAGAGACCAAGAAAACCGGAAAACCGGCAGCCAAGCCTGCCCCGAAACCAGCTCCCAAACCGTAGCTCCGCCGGGCCCTACAAAAAAGCAAATCGGAAGGAAGAACGGGCGGGAAATCCGCCCGTTCTTTTATTTCGGTATGAGCCCGAATGTTTCAGGTTGGTACACACACCGTTATAAACTACTTAAGGTAATTACATACTTGACAATAGAACCATTCTGAACTAAAAGATATATGTAATTTCCCGTAACGGGAATTGGTCCAGCCCTTTTCCATCCCGAGTCCCGCCCAAAGAGAAGGAAACTCAATTCCCAGAGACGAGGCACGATGGCGGATACGCACGCAGGACGAGCGGTCGGCACGGATTTTGAAAGATCTGCCGGAGTTTTCGCGATCGGGAAAGAGGAGCGAGCGGCGCAAGGCTTGCCCCCAGTCCATCTGCTGGTAGTGGATGACGATGAACATGTGCGTGGCGTCTGCCGTTCCATCGCGGAAGACGCGGGGATGAAGGTCTTCGACGTGGGCACGGCGGAGGAGGCGCTGGAGATCCTGGAAATTTCCCCGGTGGATATTCTGCTAACCGACCTGAAGTTGCCGGGCACCAACGGGCTGGAACTTCTGAAACGCGTCACGCGGCTCTTTCCGGACATGGCCGTGGTGATGCTGACGCAATATGGAACCATCGATTCGGCCGTGCAGGCGACCCGGATGGGAGCGGTGGATTACGTGACCAAGCCGTTTCGCGTGGAGGAGTTGCGCGCGCGCCTCGAGCAGGTAGTCCATGCCGTCGAATTGAAACGCGAAAACCGCATGCTGCGCGAACAGGTGCGCGCGTTGCCCGGATTCGGCGGATTGATTGGCATGTCCGCGCGTATGGAGCGGGTCTACCGGCTGATCGAAAAGGTAAGCCTCCGCGATCATCCGGTGCTGATTCTCGGTGAAAGCGGAACGGGGAAGGAGCTGGTCGCCCGCAGCATCCATTTTCTCGGCCCGCGCAAGGACAAGCCCTTCGTGCCGGTGGAGTGCTCTGCGCTGGTGCCCACGCTGATCGAGTCGGAGCTTTTCGGCTACACGCGCGGCGCGTTCACCGGAGCCCTGCAGGCCAAACAGGGACTGATGGAATCGGCCAACGGCGGCACGCTTTTGCTGGACGAAATTGGCGAAATGTCCCTGGAAATGCAGGCGAAACTCCTGCGCGCGCTGCAGGAGGGCGAGATCAAGCCGGTGGGTTCCACGGAACGCCGGTCGATCAATATTCGAATTGTCGCCGCCACCAACCGGGATCTGGAGCTGGGAATCAAGAGCGCCACTTTCCGCCAGGATCTGTATTTCCGGCTGAACGTCGTGCAGATCAAGTTGCCCCCGCTGCGCGAGAGAAAGAGCGACATCCCGTTGCTGGTGACCTCCTTCCTGGAAAAATTCTCGCGCCAGGATGAAATGACCCGCGAACTTACAGAAGACGCCATGCGCCGGCTGATGGCGTACGATTGGCCCGGCAATGTGCGGGAACTCGAAAACACCATTGAGCGCGCCGTTGCGCTCGGCAGCGGCCCTTTTGTCCACGTGACCGATCTTCCTACAACGCTCCAGTATCCGACCACTGAGCGCGCGCCGGAAAAAGAGGAGCTGCTTCCACTCGACGAACTGGAGCGGCGCGCCATCCTGAGCACGTTGCGACAAACCGGCGGAGACAAGCAAGCGGCCGCGCGGATGCTGGGTATCGGGAAAACGACCCTGTACCGAAAATTGAAGCAGTACCAGATCGAGCGCGCGGACGCGTAGGCCATCCGCGCGCGTATCATATTGGAAAAATAGCTTGGCGATTCTCGACTTGAAATTTCCTCAATCGCAGTAACCCTCTCCCCTGCAATAACATGACCCGGTTCGGCTTTGGCGTCGCCAGTGCATTGGATGGGTGTGGCCAGCCACAAGGATTCTGCCGTGTTCACCCGGACCCATCCGAACAGATCGTCCGTGCAGCGCGAAGGGCGTGGCGTGGTGCGCGCAGCTCGGGCCGGCGTGCACCGCGACGCCTGGGTTCACGAAGCTTTGCTCGAACTGCTGATGGAGCCCGGGGCGGAGCGCTTCGGCGTTTGGCTTGACCCGCCGGCCGGAGACGAAGCCATCTCGGCGAGAAGTGTCGCCTTTCGCGGCGAAGTTCGCGAGAAGGCTGACGGCAGCGGGCCCGGAAAATGGAGCAACATTTCGCTGGAATTCCCTTTGCCGCTGGATCTACTTTCGGCCGGAAAAACGGCGGAGTTGATCCTGCCCGGAGCTTCCCAGGATCCGCTGCTGGGTCCGACGCTTGGCATGCAGCACCTGCTGTGGGTCCCCGTCTTCGCGCAAGACCTGCTGAGTGGATTGATCCTGCTTGCCGCGCAGGACCCGGCCAGCCTGCTCCCGCGGGTGCTCGCGGAGGAAGTGGCGGCCGAGCTTTCTCTGGCCCTTGAATGGGAAGCACAGAATCGCCTGGCCCGGGCACGCAAGGCCGATCTTGAACTCACCTCCCATGTCCACGTTTTGCTCGCGGGCAACGCGGACCCGGACCACATATTCGCGGAGCTTGCAGAAACCTGCACCCGGCGCGACCCTCCCGAGGGCGTAGGGGCCGTTTTTGCCTTGATCGGCGAGTGCAGAACCGGGCTGGCCGTCGCCGCACCCTCAGGCGCGCGGGCGGAAGAGCGGTTGCGTATTCACGCGCTGAGCGGAGATTCCGCCTGGGGACACAGCGTGGAACAGGGTCCGCTCGAAATGTTCTGGCGGCAAGCGGTCGAAACCGGACGGGTGACCGGGGCGGAGGCCAGCGCGCTCCCACTTGCCCGGAACATCGCGCGGATCGTGGCGATCCCCCTCTGTTATCAAGGATTGGCGCACGGTGTCCTGCTGGCCGGGCTCCCCTATGGGCTTACCAGCATCGAAAGTCTGGAGCGGCTGGAGTTGCGCGCTCTGCTGGCCGCGCAAGTACTGCAGCAAAATGAACGTTTGTCTGAGCGGGCGCGTGCGGAGAAGTGGCGCAAGGCCCTGCTGGAATCGAGCGAGCGCCCCGTGGCGCTGCTGGACCGCAACGGTTTCCTGCAGGGAATGAGCCAGGGTGCGCGATCGATTCTGTTGCGGGAAGCGGCACCGTCCGCCGCGCCGCCCTCCGTGCCTCCCGCCGAGTCGCCCTCTGAAACGAATGCCAAGAGGGAAGGCCGCTTCGTGGAACTGTTTCGCCCGCGCGAGTGGGAGCGAATGAACCGTTGGCTGCAGCTGGGCGGGGGGAGTCACTCAAGGGATTTCGAGGCGGGAATTCTGATGGCGCAGTTGAAGGACGGCACGAGCGTTGAATGCCGGCAGTTGGATCTGTCGGGCCCGGACTTCCTTGCCGTGGGCGTGGAACGCACGGGTGCGGCGCCGGGCGAGCGGCGGAAAGAGGACGTGGAAGCGGAACTCCGCCAGACCGTGGCTTGGATGACGGAGGGCGTGGCGCTGTTCGACGAAGCGGGCGGCCTCCGCGCGTCGAACGAGCAGTTCTACCGCATGATGGGAATTGCCCGCGAGGAATCCGCGGGACTCCGGACGCTCGAGGATCTGCTCGGCGCCGTTTCCCCACACGCCGCCGACCCGCAAGAGTTTGCGCAGCGCTGGCGGGCGCTCGGGGAATTGCGGGAAGAGGAAAGTCAGGAAGAACTGCAGATGAAATGGCCGGTGCCGCAGGCCGTCGAACGTTGCGCGCGCCCGATCATGGGGGACGGCGGAAGGCTGCTCGGACGCGTAGAGGTCTATCGCGAAACTTCCGCGCGCCGATTGTTTCAGTCTCGCATGGTGCAGACCGAGAAACTCGTTTCCCTCGGACAGCGCGTCAGCGGCATCTTGCACGAGTTGAGCAACCCGCTGACGACCATCCTCGGTTATGCGCAACGCCTGCAGCAACGCGAAGTGGACCGCGGGGGCTCCGCGAACCGGGAAGTTCCGGGCATGCTGGCGGAGGCCGAGCGCGCCGTGGGGATTCTCCGGCAGTCGCTGCAACTTTCGGGCGACGCGTATCCCCTCCGCGAGCCGGTTTCCCTGAACGATCTGGTGGACCGCACAGAGGAGCTGATCCGCGCGTCGCTTGCCGGGAATGCCATCCGCATGAGGGTGGAAAAAGGGTCCTCCGTTCCCGGTGTCGAGGGAGACTTCGGCCAATTGCAGCAGGTGCTCTTGAATCTCTTGCAGAACGCTCAGCAGGCCATCACCCAGAGCGGCAAGGGCGGGCTGATCGGCGTGCGCACCGGCGGCACGGGCGCGGGGCGCGCCCGCCTGGAAGTATGGGACGACGGCCCGGGCATTCCGGGCGCGATCCAGGCGCGTATCTTCGATCCATTTTTCACCACCAAGCCGCCAGGGGTGGGCACGGGCCTTGGACTCGCCATCGTGCTGGGGTTTGTGCGGCAACACGGGGGAACGGTAAATCTGCTCAGCCCGCCGAAGGGCGGCTCGCTGTTCGTGGTGGAACTGCCCGCGGCGAATACGGCCGGGGCGGAGCGCGTGGCGGATACGACGGTTCCCCAGCTGGCGCCCTCAGCGGGGCCGGGAGAAAACGGCGCCCCCCGGGAACACCGTGCGCCGCGCGTGCTGGTGGTGGAAGACGAGCCGACCGTCGGCGGGCTGATCGCGGATGTTCTTCGCGACGAGGGCATGCGGGTGGATGTTCTGCGCGACGGCGAATCGGCCCTGGACCGCGCGGAGCAGGAGGAATACGACCTGGTGATCTGCGACCTGAAGATGCCGGGAATGGACGGCCAGAAATTTTTTCAGTCGCTCGGGAAGCGCAGGAATCCCTTGCAGGGGCACGTGCTGTTCGTAACCGGCGACGTGGTGGCGCCGCGAACGCAGGAGTTTCTGGAGCGCCATCGCCTGCCCTACGTAGCGAAACCGTTCCGGGTGGAAGAGTTGAGCCGCGCGGTTCACGGCATGCTGTAACTATTCCCTGAACCGCGCTCCGAACAGGGCTTGGAAGAAAGAGGAGAAACAAGGCCGTGCGACAGGATCACAACAATTCGGAAAATTCACCGGCCGCCGGAAACAGCCGCCCGCCGGCGGGACGCGGGGAACTCGTGCTGCTCTGCGGCCGCGAGGATTTTCGCTCGGAGGTCCGGCGCGAACTGCAGAAGCGGCGAATGGAGCTCCGGATCGCCGACGCGGACGGAATCGCCGCCGCGCGGCGGATTCTCGGCGAACAGTTGCCCGCGGTGATCCTGGCCGAAGAGCGCGCGCTGGCGGAAACGGACGGGCCGGGGAACATGCGGCGCCGAGTGATCGAGTCCGCGCTTTCACTCCTGGCGGTCTCCGCCCCCGTGGTGTGGGTCGGGGCGGCCGAGGAAGGTCCGGCGATGACCCAGGCGGTGGGCTCCGGGGCGGTGGATTTCGTGCCGCGGTCGGCTCTATGCTTGCCCGCGGCCGTTACCATGGTGGAGCGCCGGCTGCGAAGCCGCACAGGCAGCGTGTCGGCTAACGTGGCGCGCGGTGGGAGCGTCTTGCTCGGCGGGATGCGGTTGGACGACCGCGACTTCGGCGAAGTTCTGCGGCATGAGCTGAACAATCCCCTCACGGGAATCCTCGGAAACGCGGAACTCCTGCTCCTTGAGGCGCACCGCGGGAAGCTGGACCTGCCGATGCAGACCTTGCAGCGCCTTGAGACCATCACGGAGTTGGCCGTGCGTATGCGCGAAACCGTCCGGCAACTCAGCGACCGCTGGGAAGAAGCGGGAGAAAACTCTTCCGGGGGAAACGAAAAAATGGCCGGCCAGCCGCCGCGGCCGGTCAGGGGCTAGGAACGGGCTGCCGGAGAAAATCCAGGACCTTCCGGCGGAACTCGTCCGGAGCAAACCCGAGCGCGGCGGTGTGAAACGCGCCGGGAACCTCCCACAAAGTCTTCGGTCCGCTTGCTGCGGCATAAATTCGTCTTGCGTGCCGGCACGGCAGCGTGGTGTCTGCTTCGTCGCAGATCAGCAGGACGGGAAAATTCCGCGCCGCCACGGCCTTCTCCGGGGAAACTCCGGCGGCGGGAAATCCCGCGAGTTTGCCGCCGCGATAAACCATCATCCACGCGCCGGGCGCGAAAAGCGTTTTGCCCAGGAGCGGGTACTCCTGCAATCCCGCGTAATCGTAGGACGCCTCGCGCAGGCTCGCGAACGGCGCTTCCGCCACCACGGCCTCGACCCGTGGATCAACACCCGCGGATTGCAAGGCGATGCCCGCGCCCATCGACTCTCCCAGCGCGAAAATGTGCTGGGGATGCTCGGAGGCGACAAGTGCGTCCACGATGGCGCGCGTGTCGTTTCGCTCCAGCCATCCGTAGGTGGCCATGCCGCCACCGCTCTCCCCATGGGCTCGCTGGTCCATCATCACCACGCTGTACCCCGCCGGAAGAAGAACCTCGGATTGCCCGATCACCCCAACGCGATTGTCGGCCACGCCGTGAAACAAGAGCACCCAGGAGCCGTTGGGATTTTCCGCGCGTACTTTCCAGCCGCGCAGTTCAGCGCCGTCGGAAGTGGTCACCAGAAAATCTTCGCGGCGCCCCCGGCTGTGGGCGAACGAAGCGTCGGCTGCACGGATCAAGCCGGGCGTCAGCGGCCGCCGCACCGGATGAAGAAACGAAGGCGCCACCTGCCAGCCCATGACGGCGGCCATGATCGGTGGAACGAATAGAAGGATCAGCAGAATCCTGAGCAGGCGTCGGGGCATTGGGCCTCGAAAGAAGATACGAGAATTCCCCACAAGGGGTTCAGGAAAGATGGGCCGTGTTGCGAGGCTGCAACCTGGAAAACTGAGCGAATCAGCTCCGGAAAAGCACATCCTCGCGCTGGAACATTTTGACGGCCAGGAACAGCGCGGCGGCCGCGTACACGCAGGTGGAAAGAAAAATCAGCGCGATGAAGTTCCAGTGATAGGTGCCGGTCACGAGTTCCTTGCAGAGCAGGCTGACATTGAGTATCGGAATCAGCGCCAGCTTCGCGGTCAGCTCCACCCCGGGAAGCATCGCCGCCACCGCCGGAACGATCACCAGGATCATCAGCGGGGAAACGTAGCTCTGTGCTTCCTTGTAGCTCTTGGCGAAGAGCGAGATGGTGATCAGGCCCGCCGAAAAAAGCACCGCCAGCGGCAGCGCCATCAGGAAGACGGAGAGCACGGCAGTAAAACCGATATGCAGTTGCATGCCGGCCGCATCCGGATTCTTCGAAACGTCGAAAGCCTTGAGCTGCTGCATCCCCCAAAACGAGACGCCCATCGAGAGCACCGAAAGCGCGGCCGTCACCAGGGAAGCGGTGAGCACGAGGAAAAACTTTCCAAGAACCAGGTCGAGGCGGGAGATGGGGCTGGAAAGGATCGTCTCCATCGTGCCGCGTTCCTTCTCGCCCGCGGTCAGGTCCATCGCCGGATACATGCCGCCGGTCAGGCAGAGCAGGATCACCATGTAGCCGATGATGCCGCCGAACGCCGCGCCCCCGACTTTCTCGGGGGGAGCCACGTTGTCCTGCTTGATGCGGAACGGAGTCAGGACTGAGGACGGCACGTGATCGGCGTCCAGGCGGGCTTCGACGATCGTGTCGCGGTAGGCCTTGAGGCTTCTCTCAACGGTGTCCGCCGAAATGGACGATTTCAGTTCGCCCTCGTATTTGTAAATTGCGATCGTCTGGGGGTTCTGCTGGTCCAGGCTGGCCTCGAAGCCGTCGGGAATCGCGATCGCCGCGCGGATCTCCTTGTTGATGATTTTGTCTTTCCAGTCCGGGCTCGCGGGCACGATTTCAAACTTTTTGCTGGCGCGCAACGCTTCCAGGATCGCCGGTGAATCGGAGCCGCCAAGCAGCATCACCCTCGGCGTTTCTTCCTCCGCTTTTTTGACGAGGGTCACGGCAAGCGCGCCGAATCCCACGGAGAGGAGAGGGAAGAGCAGCAAGGGCACCAGCAGCGTGGAGATCAGCGTGCGCCGGTCGCGCAGCGCCTCGGTGAGTTCCTTGCGGTAGACAATGCCAATATTCTGCAAAGGCATATCAGGCCGCCTCCTCGGGCTTGTAGTGCGGCGCAACGACCTTCACGAAAACCTCTTCCAGATCCTGCTCTTTGTGGCGTTCGCGAAGTTCCCCGAGCGATCCCTCGGCCAGCAGCTTCCCGGACTGGATGATCCCGATGGTGTCGCAGAGCTTCTCGACCTCGCTCATCACGTGGGTCGAAAAAATCACCGTCTTCCCGCGCTGGCGGCATTCCCGGATGAACTCCAGAATCGTCCGCGCGGTCATGATGTCCAGGCCCAGCGTCGGCTCGTCGAAAATCATCACCTGGGGATCGTGAACCAGCGTGCGGGCGATGGAGGTCTTCTGCTTCATCCCGGTGGACAACTTGTCGCAGCGGCGGTCGCGAAACGAATTCATGTCCAGGCGCGAGAAAATCTCGTCGATCCGTTTCTTCAACTCCGCCCCGCGGATGCCGTTCAGACGCCCGAAATATTCCACCATCTCCTGCGCGGTGAGCCGCGGGTAAAGCGCGGTGGCCGTTGAGAGAAATCCGACATTGGCGCGTACTTTTTGCGGGTCATCCATCACGTCATGACCGCAAACAACAGCCGTGCCATCCGTTGGTTCGAGAATGGTCGCCAGCATCCGCAGCGTGGTGGTCTTTCCCGCGCCGTTCGCTCCCAGCAGGCCGTAGATCTGCCCGGGATTGCAGGTGAAGCTCACGCCGTCCACGGCGCGGATTTCGCCGCGCTTTTTGTCCTTAAAAATTTTGGTCAGTCCTCGAGTTTCGATCATGGGGAGAACCTCAACTTCGATTTGGAAACCGGACACGGAGGCCTCTCCAGCCGAATACGCGGGAGCCCGGGAGAAGCTTTCATCGGAAACGACCCGGCGCGCGGGATGCCGCGCCGTTTGCGCAAGGAAAAGAAGCTCTTAACCCTTGTGACAATTCGGGCACTGTTTGGCATCGAATTTGTCGGGAGGAACGCGGAACATATTGTTGCACTGGATGCATACGCGATGAAGCGCCGGTGACGCGGAGGGCCCGGCGGGACTATTTTTCTCTTCGTGCCGCGTGTTTGCCGGCGAATCCATGGTGCCGGCATTCTACCACGGCGAGCGCGCCATTCGCAGGAACGCAACCCGCAGCATCCTGCAACACCCGCCGGGCATCTCATAAAGGCAATGATGCGTGTGGAGAAAATGGCTAACCTCCTGATAGACTTTAGCTTAAGCATTCGAAGTACAATTCAGGCCAGCGCTCAGAATCCGGAAAGACAGGCGCCCGCGAACGCCGGATGACTCCTTCGTGTTGCACATCCTGATGGCGAACGAGGATTGGTTTTCAGGAATATATGGATAAGAAGCTGCGCAACCGAACGCTGCTCCTCCTGCTCCTTGCGGGGATCGTCGCGTTTGTGTTGATCAAGGTAAGCGGCCGCCAGCCGGTGGCCAAAATATCGGCGGTTAAGCCTTTCCGGCAAAATATCGTCTCCTCCATCACCAGCAATGGCAAGGTGGAACCCATCGCGCCCTTCAGCATTCGCGCGCAACTGGATACGTTCGTCGAAAAAGTGAACGTCAGCGAAGGGCAGAACGTCAAAAAGGGGCAATTGCTGTTGGAGTTGAACGTGAAGGACGCCGCGGCGCAACTTGCCAATGCCAAGTCCACGCTGCTGCGCGCGCAGGACGATCTGCGGGCGGCCAGGGCGGGCGGGCGCACGGACGAGGCGGCGCGCGTCGCGGGCGACCTGGCAAAGGCCATTAGCAGCCGTGACGGGCTGCAGCAGCATCACGAATCGCTGAAGCGGCTGCTGGCCGAAGGCGCGGCGACAAAAGATGAATTGGCCGCGAATGAACTGGCGCTGGCCAACGCGCAAGGGGAAGTGAACCGCCTTTCGGCGGTGAAGAAGGAATTCGAGCGGCAGGTTTCACTGGACGCCTCGCGGGGAGACCTGGCCGTGCAGCGGGCGCAAAGCGACGTGGCCGTGCTGGAGGACAAAGTGCGCCAGGGCCGCATCACCGCGCCGACCGACGGCACTCTCTATGCCCTGCCGGTGAAGGCCGGCGATTACGTGAAAGTAGGCGATCTGCTGGCGGAGCTGGCGGACCTGCGCAAAGTGCGCGTGAGGGCGTTTATTGACGAACCGGAAATGGGCGGTTTGGAGCAGGGGTTGCCGGTGATTATCACCTGGGACGCTCTGCCGAACCGAACCTGGCAGGGCCGGACAGAAATGGCTCCGAAGCAGGTGGTGCCGCGCGGTTCGCGAAGCGTGGGCGAGTTGCTCTGTTCAGTGGAAAACGCCAAGCTCGAGCTGCTGCCGAACACCAACGTGAACGTGCGCATCAATTCGCGGGAGCGCCTGAACGTGCTGGCGGTGCCGCGCGGATCCGTCGAAACGATTGGCGGGCAGAGCTTCGTGTTTGTGGTCAAGGACGGCGTTGGGAAAACGGTTCTGGAGAAGCGCCTGATCCACGTAGGCATCGCGGACGCCATAAATAATGAGGTGGTCAGCGGACTCAGCGAGGAAGACACAGTCGCGCTGCCGGGCGACGCGGACTTTCGCGACGGCATGACCGTGAAGGTGGTGAATTTGGACATGTCGAATGTCCCGGGCGGGAGCGGTGCGGGCAACTAACCATATCTGCGCCATGCTCGTTTGCCTGATGCTCCTGCCTGCTGTGGGGCGCGGAGAGCAACCGGCGCTGGAGAAAGCCAAAGGCGCCTTTGCGAAGGGCGAGTACACGCTGGCTATCGAGATTCTGAAAAGCGCCGCGGCAAGCGAGCCGAACAACGGCGACGTCTTTGTCCTGCTGGCGAGATCCTACCTGGAACTGAACCAGTATGATGCCGCCGTGAACAGCGCGGAAAAAGCCGTGGCTATCGATCCGAAAAATTCCGGCTACCACCGCTGGCTTGGCGAAGCGTATGGGGCGAAGGCGGCTCACTCGTCCATGCTCAGCGCCTACTCGCTGGCGCGAAAAACGCAGAAGGAATTTGAAGCTGCCGTACAGTTGGATGCCCGCAATTTCGATGCCCAGCAGGATCTGATCGAGTACGACTGCACCGCTCCCGGCGTGGTGGGCGGCGGAGAAGAAAAAGCCCTGCCGCTGATCGGGAAACTGATGGCGATGGACGCGGCGGAAGGGCACTACGCCACCGGAATCTGCAGGGCGCAGAAAAAAGATTACGCCGCGGCGGACGCGGAGTTCGCCAAGGCCCTCGAAAGCAAGCCGAAAAGCGCCAAGCGCATTTACGATATCGGCGATTATTTTCTGGAACGCAAGAATGCGGAAAAACTTCTGGCGGTGGCTGCCGCGGGGGAAGAGCGCGCGCCGGAGGATCCGCGCGGAAAATTCTACCGCGGAGTTGCGCTGACCCTGCAAAACCAGCGGCCCGCGGACGCGGAGAAACTCTTGCGGGACTACCTGCAGTCCGCGCCCATGAACTCCGAGTATCCGCGTCCCTGGGCCGCGCGTTACTGGCTCGGGCGGCTGCAGGAGAGCCGGAAGAATCCCGCGGAAGCCCGCGCGGAATATCAGGCGGCGTTGAAATTGAACGGCAAGTACAAGCCGGCCCAAGAGGCGTTGAAGCAGCTCGGCAAAGACTGAGCGGGGATTTTTCGGAAGGAAAATGCACATACGCGAAGCACTCGCGGTTGCCGTGGACGCCTTGCGCGCGAATCGAGTACGCGCGGTGTTGACGTCCATCGGCGTGATCATCGGCAGCGCTTCCATTGTTCTGGTGGTGACCGTGGCGTTGACCAGCCAGCGATTCGTGATTTCGCAGATCGAGGCGATGGGGTCGAACCTCGTCTGGGTGGAAATGATCAAGACGCCGGAGAAGGCGCAGCCACTCAGCTACGAAATCAACATCGACGACCTGTCGGCGGCGAAGGCGCAGATTCCCGACGCGCTGATCGTCGCGGGATTCAACGACCTGCCGATGGCCGTGGTGGCGGGCGGGCGTACTCGCCCGGTGCGGTTGATCGGCGTGACCGACGGATACCAGCAGATTCGCCGCCTGATTATTCTGCGTGGACGTTATTTCGATTTCGCGGACATGGAAGCGCGCAGCAAAGTCTGCATGATCACCAAGGATCTGGCGGACCGCGTCTTTGGCGTGGAAAATCCGGTCGGCCGGCAGCTCCACATGGGCGAGCTGACGTTTACGGTCATCGGCGTCTTCAGGGAACGCGCGGAAACGTTTGGCCTTTCCGAATTGCAGAAGGAATCCGTCATCATTCCGTTTTCGCTGATGAAGTATTACACCGGCACCGACGTTTTGAGCACACTCCAGTTGCAAACCGGCGGGCCAGACAAGGTTTCGGCTGTCGAAAAGCAGCTCGCGCGCTTGCTGAAGAGCCGTCATCCACCGCAGGCCGAATACAACGTGCAGACATTGACGGCAATCCTGGGAGCTGCGAAGACCATTTCGATCGCCTTGCGCATCGTATTGATCGTGATTGCCTTCATTGCGCTGCTGATCAGCGGCATCGGCATCATGAACATCATGCTGGTCACGGTGACCGAGCGCACGCGGGAAATCGGCATTCGCAAGGCCATTGGCGCCGCCCAGAAGGAAATCATGTGGCAGTTCCTGATCGAGGCTTTTTTGATCAGCGGCGGCGGCGCGGTGATCGGAATCCTGATCGGCGTGGGAATTCCAGTGATCGTGCAGCAGCTTTTGCCGGGGAATTTGCGCGTTCCGATTTCGCCGATGAGCGTGGTGCTGGCGTTCCTGGTGTCATGCTTGACGGGGCTTTTTTTTGGATGGCTGCCCGCAAAGCAGGCGGCGGCGCTCGAACCGATCGAATCACTGCGCTACGAATAAGGTGTGGGGAGGAAAGCTATGGCCTGGAAACTAGGCGCGACACTGGGACTTTTGGCGGCGGCCCTTGCGCCGCAATCTGCAGCGGCGCAGCAGGCGCCGCCGGCCCCGGTGGCGAGTTCCACGCCGGTGGTGCTGACCTTGAAGCGCTCGGTCGAACTGGCGCTCTCCAACAGTAAGGACATTCAACTGGCCAAGCTGCAGGTGCAGACTGCCCAGGACACGGCGCAACTCACGCGCGCCGAATTTCTGCCGAATTTGTATGCGGGATCCGGCGCCGGCTACACGTACGGTTTGCCGGAAACTCCGGGAGGCCGGCCGCCGGCGCTTTTTAGCGTGACGTATACCGAAGAAGTTCTGAACGAGCCGCTGAAGGGACTGCAAAAGCAGCAGCAAGAGCAGGTTCGCGCCCAGCGCGCCACGTTGGAGGACACGCGCAACCTCATCATGGTGCGCGTCGCGTCGAGCTACCTGGAGCTGGTAAAAGTGCATCACTCCCTCGAACTGCTGCGCAAAGAAAAAGATAGCGCGGACAGGATCGTGGAGGTCACTAAGGAACGCGAGGGAGAAGGCTACGAGTTGCCGGTGGAAGTGACCAAGGCGCAGTTGACCCTCGCGCAGGTGCAGCAGCGCATTCTGCAACTTGAAGGGCGGCAGGATGAGTTGGAGGTTTATCTGCGCAATCAGATGGGTCTGGCCGCGGAGCAGCCGATGGATTTAACGCCGGAAGAGTTGCCGGGCGCAGCGGAACAGGAAGGCGCAAATCTGATAGCCATGGCAACGCAGAGCAATACGCAACTGGCCGTCGCGGAATCGGACGTGCTGGGCAAGGAGTTTCGCCTGAAGGGAGAAAAGCGGGGTTACTGGCCGACGCTGCAGCTGGTCTCGATCTACGATGTGCTGGCGAAGTACAATTTCAATAATAGTTTCCTTGTCATCAATCAGGCGAATTTCCGTTCTAACAACCTGAACGCCGGGGTGAGCATCAACGTGCCGATCTATAGTGCGAAGACGAAGGCGAATGTTGCGCTCGCCCAGGTGAACCTGGAAGCGGCCAAAATTAATTTGAGCAACACCAGGAGCCAGGTGAGCGCCGATGTGCGGCAGAAATCGCGCAAGGTGCGTCAGGCGGACGCCACGAAAGAGGTGGCGCGCCTGGAACTCCAGCTATCGCAGCAGAATCTGGCGGTGCTGCAATCGCAGTTCGGCGAGGGCAAGGTAAATTTGCGCGAGGTAGAGCGGGCGCGCCTCGACGAAAGCGAAAAGTGGATGGGCTTCCTGGACGCGAATTTCCTTCGGCAGCAGGCGCAATTGGACCTGTTGAAGACGGCCGGCCAATTGGACAAGGTCTTGGAATAGGTTTCGACCGCGCCTGATGAATATTCCTCACATTCCTGAATTCGGCGTCTCCACACATGCTCGATAAAACAAGCCTGAAAATTCTCCAGGAAGCGCTCGAAAAGCTGGACGAGGGATTCGTCGCGCTCCCCGAATTCGACGCGCGAATTCCCGGCGCGCGGCGTGTCGCGGAAACTCTTGCCGCTACAGCCGAGCGCTTGCACGATAACTTTCCGTACTTTCATCCTCTTTATGCCGGCCAGATGTTGAAGCCGCCTCATCCTGTGGCCCGGCTGGCGTACGCCCTGGCGCAATGGATCAATCCCAACAATCACGCGCTGGATGGCGGCCGCGCGACTTCGGCGATGGAGAAAGAAGCGGTTGCAGGGATCGCCGAAATGTTTGGCTGGCGCGAGCACCTGGGCCATCTCTGCGGCGGCGGCACGATGGCCAACCTGGAAGCGCTCTGGGTCGCGGGACAGCTTGCGCCGGAAAAAAAAATTCTGGCGAGCGAGCAGTCTCATTACACCCACCAGCGAATCAGCGGCGTACTGCAATTGCCCTTCGCATCCGTGCCTTGCAATGCGCGCGGCCGGATGGATCTCGCCAAATTGGGCGAAGTGGCCGCTCGCGGAGAGGTGGGCACAGTCGTTGCCACGATGGGGACAACAGCCACGGGATCGGTGGATCCGCTCGCGGGAATTCTGGAATTGCGCGAAAAGCATGGCTTTCGCGTTCATGCCGACGCGGCGTACGGCGGATATTTTGGCCTCGCCAAAAATCTTGGGGAAGACGCGCGGCGCGAGTTTGAACTACTGCGCCACGTGGATTCGATTGTGATCGATCCGCACAAGCATGGATTGCAGCCGTATGGATGTGGCTGCGTGGTGTTTCGTGACCCGGCCGTGGGAAAACTTTACAAGCACGACTCGCCCTATACGTACTTCAGCTCGACCGAATTGCATCTCGGCGAGATCAGCCTGGAATGTTCTCGGCCCGGAGCGGCCGCCGCCGCCCTCTGGGCGACGCAGAAACTGTTGCCACTGGAGCAGGGCGGGGAATTCGCGCGCGGCCTGGAGGACTGCCGCGTGGCGGCGCTGGATCTGCACCACCGGCTGGAAAAGGACGCGCGATTTTTGACGGCATTTCCGCCCGAGCTGGATATCGTGGTGTTCGCGCCTCGCGCGGAGCGCGTAAGCGAATCCTCGGCGCGATCGCGAAAGATTTTTGACGCGGCAGCGCGCAGGAATTTGCACCTAGCGTTGGCCGAGTTGCCGGTCGAATTTTTTCAGGCGAACCTAGTTGGGATGAAGGGGGATCGATCGACTCTGACCTGTTTGCGGTCAGTTTTGATGAAGCCGGAGCATAAGGACTGGCTCGGCCGCATTTGGGAGATTCTAAGCGAGGCGACAGAGGAGTGCCTGAGGCCCTAATCTCCTTTTGGAGTGCGGGAGCTTTGCTCCCGCTTTTCCGGCGTTAAGGTCCTCTTCCAACCAATCGTTTTGTCTAGGAGGTTGCAACCTCAAACGCGGTGGCTGAGCCACCGCACTCCAAACAACCGCAACTTCCACTTAATGCACGATTTACCACTTGGATGCGGATTGCACACCGTTGGCAGATTCGTGTGTGGGGATATAACCAAGTCGGGTAAACTAGTATCTACCCAAGCTGGGGTGGCAGACAGGTCGCCTTGGGTGTTCCACCTGGTTGTCCAAAAGTGCGAATGTTTTGCACAATGAATTTCGACTGAAACTGAGGGTGAAGAATGCCGGATGTAATGAAGACGTTGCTGTTGAACCCGCCAAGTTTTGAGAATTTCGACGGCGGAGCAAGCTCGCGGTGGCCCGCGACGCGTGAGATTGAGTCCTATTGGTACCCAGTTTGGCTGTCCTACCCGGCGGGACTGATTCCCGGCAGCCGCTTGCTGGATGCCTCTCCCCACAAGATTAACTGGCAGCAAACCGTCCAGATCTGCAAGGACTACGAGTTTCTGGTGCTTTTCACCTCCACGGTCGGCTTCGACAGCGATATCAAGCTGCTGCGCAAGATCAAGGAAGCCAACCCTTCGATGAAGGTGGCTTTCGTCGGCCCGCACGGCCACATCAGGCCGGACGAGACGCTGAATGCCAGCGAGGACATTGATTTCATCGTACGCGGCGAATTCGACCACGCCGTTGCGGAGTACGCCCACGGCAAGCCGGTGGCTGAGATCCTCAATGCCAGTTACAAGAAAGACGGCAAGATCGTCCACAACGCGACTCGGCCCCAGATGCACACGGAAGAGCTGGATGCGCTGCCGTTTGCGACCGACGTTTACAAGCGGGATCTCGAGATTGAGCGCTACAACGTGCCGTTCCTGCTGAACCCGTTCGTCTCGTTCTACAGTTCGCGAGGCTGCCCCGCGCTTTGCACCTTCTGCATGTGGCCGCAGACCCTTTCGGGCCACGCGTGGCGCACGCGTTCGGTGGACAACGTGGTGCAGGAAGTTAAGAACGCACTTTCTTACTTCCCGCAGATGAAAGAGATTTTCTTCGACGACGACACGTTCAACATCCGCAAGGACCGCGTGATCGAGCTGAGCCAGAAGTTCAAGCCGCTGAAGTTCCAGTGGTCCTGCACGGCCCGCTGCCACAGCAAGTATGAAGAGCTGAAGGCAATGGCCGACGGCGGGGCGCGGCTGTTCATCGTGGGATTCGAGTCCGGCGACGCGCAAATCCTGAAGAACATCAAGAAGGGCGCGACCACCGATATGGCCCGCGAGTTCATGAAGAACTGCCGCAAGGTCGGCATCAAGGTCCACGGCGACTTCATCATCGGCCTGCCTGGCGAGACCAAAGACACCATCAACAAGACCATCGATTTCGCCAAGGAACTCGATTGCGAAACGATCCAGGTTTCCCTGGCCCACGCCATGCCCGGAACCGAACTGCACGACCAGATGTCCAAGGAAGGTTTCCTCCGCGTGGAAGCGTTGGCCGACCAAAGCGGACACCAGTTGCCGCACATCGAATTCCCCCATCTTTCCAAGGCCGACATGATGGCCGGCGTGACCCGCTTCTATGACGAATATTATTTCCGCCCCAAGGTTGTCTGGCGCATTGTGAAGGAAGCCCTGTGGGACAGCCACGAGCGCAAGCGGCTTTATCACGAGGCCACGGACTTCCTGCGGCTGCGCACCGAGCGGCTGAAGTGGATTCAGCAGGGCGGCGACGCTCCGAAGTCCATGGTCGCGGTGGGCGGCAGCTCATCGGCCAACGGCAACGACTAACCCGAAAGAATGAGCCGCGAGCATAGGCTGAGATTCAAGACGCTGGTCATGGTCTTGCTAATGGTGGTTTGCGCGAACACCGGCGACCTGATGCTGGCGCGCGGGATGAAGCAGATCGGGAACGTGGAGATTTCCCTCACCGGCTTGCGCCACGCGCTGCTTTCAACGATTCAGAGCGGGAGCATCTGGATCGGGATTGTTTTCCTGATCGGATTCACACTCTGCTACATGACGGCGGTCAGCTGGGCGGACTACAGCTTTGTGATGCCCGCCGGCGCGTTTGGCTACGCGGTGCAGACGATGCTGGCGATCGTGGTGCTGCACGAACTGGTTTCCCCGAAACGCTGGATCGGCGTCGCCATGATTTGCGTCGGCGTGCTGCTGGTCGGGCAGACGAAGCCGAATACCACGAATAACAACGAACCGGTGGCCCCATGACCCGCGTGATCCTGATGCTGGTCTTTTTTGTGCTGTGCAATACCGGCGGCGAGCTGGCGATGTCCTACGGCGTGAAACAGGTGGGCGAGCCGCAAAGCTTCCGGCCGATGGCGCTGCTGCGATTCGTTTGGGCCGCGGCGCGCAACAGTTGGCTGTGGGTGGCGTTGCCGCTGCTGGCGGCGTCGTTTTATTCGCTGCTGATTCTGTTTTCCTGGGCTCCGGTCAGCGTGGTAATTCCGGCGTCTGCTTCCAACTATATCGTGGGCACCTTCGGCGCGAAGTACTTGCTGAAGGAAGATGTGTCCTTCAAGAGATGGCTGGGCGTGATCCTGGTTTGCGTTGGCGTGACGGTGGTTCTGCTTACTGGCAAGGTCTAAAGCGCTAACACCTGGTTACTCCCCCTCCCCCTGTTTTCCAACAGTTGTGAATAGGAATTGGTGTCACTGTGGGCGATTGGAGAAGATGAAGCGGTCGGCGGATTTGGTGATCAGGTACACGGGGGCGATGGGGGCAAGGGTGTCGCGCTTCTTTTCGTTGCGAGTGATTAGGTAGATGCGCGTGGGGCCGGCCCAGAGCTGCGCGAATTGGGCGTCGTCGAAAAAGATTGGCGGCGAGTCAGGGAAGAGCGAACCGTACCAGAGGCCGTTGACGCGGCCGTTGAGGACGTAGATCTGCTCCCCGGTGTAAAAGCGGACGGAAGACGCGTTGGCGTATTCGCCGTCCATGACGATTTTGTCGGCGGGCTGGAGGCGCGGCTTCAGGGCGGCGGCAAATTGTTCGGAGCCGAGGATGGGATAGAACACCCCGAGCGATATGTGAGCGCACTCAATAAACAAGACGATCATGACGACGAGCGCCCAGTTGGCGGCTTGAATTTTCCCGCGGCGGCGGAAAAACCAGTTAAGCAGTGTGCCAAACAAAAACGCGAGACATGTGCCGATGAGCGGGCCGCGGAAAAAGCCCATGGCCTCGCCACTGAGATCGAGCATGTGGCCCAGGGACAGGGCGTAAAGATTCGGATTTTTGTTCAACAGGTCGAAGAGTTCCAGATTCGGCGCGGGAGTGTGTGAGGCAACCGCCAGCGTGCCGGTGATCGCGGCAATCAGCAGTCCGAAGACGAGGAGAACCATCGCCGAGCGGCGGCCTGCCCGGGCGATGGGCGAGCCGATGGGGGCTTCAGCTTCCTGGGCCATCCAATGGCCTATCAAAAGTGCAATCCCAGGGAGACCCGGGGCGAGATAGTATTCCTGGCGCGTGGAGAAGCTGAAAAAGAGCAGCACGACGGCGGGCCAGCAGAAGAGAAGCAGCAGGACGGCTTCGGTGGAGCGGCGGACGCCGGCGACACGCGGCAGCCGAAAGCGCACCTGGGCTAGCGCCTGCGGAAGGAACGAACTCCAGGGCAAAAACCAGACGAAAATCAGGCCGTAGAATAGAAGGATGGGTACGGTATCGTAATCCACCGGATAGCGCTTGCCGAGATAGCGAAGGAACTGCTCATTCACAAAGTAAAACCACAGAAAGCCCTTGGCCTGGCCCGCTGGGGGATTGCGCAGCGCGGCGAGGATGTGCCAGGGAGCGGCGACCAGGAAAAAGACGATCGTGCTGGAGAGGAGATGCATCTTAAGGAGGTGGCGAATGTCCCGGGCAAGCAGCAGCAAGAGGAAGATGATGGCGCAGGGGAAAACCACCCCGATCAGGCCTTTGGTGAGCACATTCAGCGCGACAACCACCGCAATGCCCCAGCAGGAAAGCAGCGTGGGCTTCTCGGACTGCCACCCGTCGAGGAAAAGATAGAGCGCGATGCCGATCCAGAGCCCGACCGTGACATCCGGAATCAGGATGCGCGTGAAGAGATAGGGGCCGCAGGAGGCCAGGAAAACTACGGCGGCCCAAAAACCGGATTGCGGCGTCAAGAAACGCCGGCCGAAGAAGTAAAGCAGGAAGGCCAGGGCTAGGACGCTGAGATGGAGAGAAAGCCGCGCGCTCCAGGTGTGGACGCCGAAGAACTTGATGGCGATAGCGGTGCCCCAATAGGGCAGCGGCGCCTTTTCAAGGTAGCGGATGTTGTTTTCGTGAAGCGTGACCCAGTCATGGCGGACAAGAATTTCGCGGCCGGCGTCCGCGTGAGAGGCGTCGACGTCGTCCTGCAGGGGCGGCGTGAAAAGGCCGGGGCCGTAAACGGCCAGCCACAGGAGAAGCAGGATGACAAGCGAGGGCCAGGTGCGTTGTCCGACAGAACGAAACATTCCGATTGAAATCCTCAGACAGGGATTACAGGCGCGAAAACGCCGGTGAATGCAAAAGATTAGTTTACCATGCACGTTCCGCTGAGGCTGCCGAAGACACTGATTTTAGAAGAAAGGACGCCGGCAGAAGGACACAACGTGCATCGTGTCGCGGGTGGAAAATCCACAGAGACGACACACAGACGATTGGAGGTACAGGAAAGAGTTGGACAAGCCGTGATATTGTATAGTTCAGAACTTCGACTGGCAGCAACGGTAGCGCGGCGGAACGCCTGGAGAAATTTGGTCATTCCTGCAGGGGCTTGGGGAACGGCAATCCGTAGTAAAGCAGTTGGATAAACATTTGAAGAGGGACAAGGGAGCCTGAGTGTGATTATTGTGCGCAGCCCGATGCGTATTTCGCTGGGCGGAGGCGGCACGGATCTGCCGTCGTATTATGCGAAACATACGGGATTTGTGGTGTCGGCGGCGATCACGCGATACGTCTACATCACCATCAGCGAGGGATTCTGGCCGCGCATTCATCTGAAATATTCGAAATTGGAAGATGTGGAGAGCGTCGAGGAAATCCAGCACCCGATTATCCGCGAGGCCATGAAGCTGACCGGAGTGACCGGGCCGTACCTGGAAATCGTCAGCTTGTCGGACATACCGGCCGGCACGGGCCTGGGATCGTCGGGAAGTTTTACCACAGCGCTGCTGAGCGCGCTGCACACGCTCAGGAGGCGGTTCGTATCTCCGCAGGAACTTGCGGAGCAGGCCTGCCGGATCGAAATCGATATTCTGAAGGAACCGGTTGGCAAGCAGGATCAATACATCGCGTCGTTCGGCGGGATCACCAGTTTTGAGTTTCAGCCGGATGGAAACGTGAAAGTGGACCCGCTGACCCTTCCGTCGGAGGCGCTGGCGAACCTGGAAGATAATCTGCTTCTGTTTTTTACCGGGACGGCACGATCGGCTTCCGAGATTTTGCGCGACCAGGATTCGAAGAGCAAGGAAAACGCCGCGGAAATGCTGGCCAATCTGCACTTCACGAAACAGCTTGGGCTGGAGAGCCGCGACGCCCTGGTGAAGGGCGACTTGCGAAAGTTTTCGGACTTGATGGCTACGCACTGGGAACATAAGAAGAAACGCTCGCCGGGGATGAGCAGCGGGCCGATCGATCAGCTGTATGAGTTGGCGCGCAAGAATGGGGCGCTCAGCGGAAAGATCGTGGGCGCGGGTGGCGGAGGATTCCTGCTGCTCTACACGGAGCAGAAGACGCGGGTGCGGGAAGCGATGCGCGGCGCGGGATTGCGGGAAGTGCGGCTGCAATTTGATTTCGGCGGAACTACGATTGTGGCTCATTCGTAAGAGAGAAGAATTTAACGCAGAGTACGCAAAGGAAGAGAAGAAGCAATGCTGCCGGTGGCGATACTTGCGGGGGGATTGGCGACGCGGCTTCGGCCGGCGACGGAGAAGATCCCGAAATCGCTGCTGGAGGTGAACGGAGAGCCGTTTATCGCGCACCAGTTGCGGCTGCTGAAAGCGAATGGCGTTTCACGGGTGGTATTGTGCGTCGGGTTCCTGGGCGAAATGGTCCGCGACGTGGTGAAGAATGGCCACGCATTCGGATTGGACGTGCACTACTCCTTCGACGGGCCGGCGTTGCTCGGTACGGCGGGCGCGTTGAAGCGGGCGCTACCGTCGCTGGGAAAAGCGTTTTTGACGTTGTACGGCGATTCGTATCTGTTGTCCGACTATGCGAGCGTGGCGCGCGAATTTGAGGCGTCGGGGAAACAGGCTCTGATGACCGTGTTTCGCAACGAGGGGCAGTGGGATATTAGCAACGTGGAGTTCGCGGATGGCGTCATATTGGCGTACAACAAGAAGGAGCGGACGCCGCGGATGAGGTTCATCGATTATGGATTGGGAGCATTCACGGCAAAAGCGTTTGAACGCGTGCCGGCGGACAAGGCTTTTGACCTGGCGGAATTGTACGCAGAAATTCTGGCGGATGGAGAGCTTGCGGGAATGGAAATGAAGCAGAGATTCTACGAGATCGGATCGCCCGCGGGACTCGAAGAGACGGCGCGGTTCATCGCATCACAGGGAGTGGGGAAGGCATGAGCGCGGAAGCAATGTTTGCGGAACAGTTTTTGGCGGAGGCCGCCCAGATTGTAGCTCGTCTGGATCGCGCGAGCCTGGAGAAGGCCGCGAAGATGATCGGCGAGCTGCGCGCGACGGGCGGCAGGCTGTTTATCCTGGGTGTAGGCGGAAGTGCGGCCAATGCGTCGCACGCCGTGAACGATTTCCGCAAGATCGCCGGCATTGAAGCGTACGCGCCGACGGATAACGTGTCGGAACTCACGGCGCGCACCAATGACGAGGGCTGGGCCACGGTTTTTGAAGGCTGGCTGAAGACCAGCAAATTGGCCGCGCGCGACGCAGTGCTGGTGTTCTCCGTCGGCGGTGGGGACGTGGAGCGCAACGTCAGCCCAAACCTGGTGGCGGCGTTGAAGCTGGCGAAATCCGTCGGCGCGAAAATTATCGGCGTGGTGGGGAGAGACGGCGGGTACACGGCGAAAGTGGCCGACGCGTGCGTGTTGATACCGGTGGTGAATCCGGTCCACGTGACGCCTCACTCGGAAGCGTTTCAGGCGGTGGTGTGGCACTTGCTCGTTTCGCACCCCGCGGTAAAAGTGGAACAGACCAAGTGGGAATCCACGGCAGGGACGCGGTGAAGCGCAAGGCCGTATTTCTGGATCGAGACGGCGTTTTGAACCTGGCCGTGGTGAGAAATGGAAAACCCTATCCCCCGGCGAACGCGGCGGAGTTAGTCCTGGCGCCGGATGCGGATGCGGCTCTGCGGGAATTGAAAGCGGAGGGATTTCTGCTGCTGGTGGTAACGAACCAACCGGACGTGGCGAAAGGAATTACGACGCGTGCGGCCGTGGAGGAGATCAACAAGAAACTGGCAGCGGCGCTGCCGGTGGATGAACTTTTCGTTTGTTACCACCAGGACAAGGATCATTGCGATTGCCGGAAGCCAAAGCCCGGGATGATTCTGGAAGGCGCACGAAAGTACAACGTGGACCTGGCGGAAAGTTTCATGGTCGGCGACCGCTGGCGGGACGTTGAAGCCGGACAAAACGCGGGATGCCGTACGGTTTTTATCGATGGCGGGTATGAGGAGCAACAGCCTGCGCGGCCGGCGGATGCGCGGGTACATACATTGAAACAGGCGGCTGACTGGATTTTACAAGCTTGCCGAAAGGGAGTTGCGCAATGAAGGCGGTTTCCGATCTTAAAGTGAAGATTTTTGGCGACGGCGCCGACCTCGCGGGAATTCTGGAGCTGAGCCGGTTGCCCTACATCAAGGGGTTCACGACCAACCCGACCCTTATGCGCAAGGCCGGCGTGGCGGATTACGCGGAATTCGCCGCGGAGGTGTTGCAGCACATCAAGACGCAACCGGTATCCTTCGAGGTATTCGCGGACGACGAAGCTACGATGGAGGCGCAGGCCAGACACATCGCGGGCTGGGCGAAGAATGTGTACGTGAAAATCCCGGTGACGAATACCAAGCGCGAGCCGATGTACGCGCTGATCCGGCGGCTGAGCCACGAAGGCATTCAGATCAACGTGACGGCGATGATGACGCTGGAGCAAGTGCGCGAGGTGGGCAATGCGTTGCACGGAGGGGCGCCTTCGAACGTGTCCGTGTTTGCCGGGCGCGTGGCGGACACCGGGCGCGATCCCGTTCCGATGATGCGCGAGGCGGTGGAGATTTTGCAGGGGAATCCGAAGACGGAATTGATCTGGGCCAGCCCGCGAGAACTGCTGAATATTTTTCAGGCCGATGAAATCGGCTGCCACATCATCACCGTGACGAACGACATCCTGGCAAAGCTGAAGCTGGTGGGAAAAGATCTGGGCGATTATTCGCTGGATACCGTGCAAATGTTCCACAACGACGCCGCAAAGGCCGGCTATACGCTGGACGTGGCTGCTGCTGCGGGCAAGGCCAAGAGCCGGTAAGGGATTGCAGCTGGATTTGTAGCGCCGCCATCCTGGCGGCGCGAGTGCAGGCCAGCAGGAAGCCGGGGCTACCTGAAGTTTTGCTGTAGTTTGGAATAACAGGCGTCGACGATGCGCATGGATTGCAGAGCGTCGGCGGCAGTAGCGATGGTCAGATTGGCGTTCCCACCAGTGCAGGCGGCAATAAATTCCTCTGTCTCCAACTGCAAGGAGGCGTCTTCCATTCCATAGTCGAAAAGTGTTTCGCGCGGCGGGTCGGGCTGCAGCCAGGGCCATTTGGTCACCACGGTCAGGCGTTGCGCCCCATAGAATTTGCCGCGGCCTCGAAGGAGAAACTGCGCCTTTTCGGTTTCGACGGTGATTTCCATGCGCGATTGCCAACTGGCGAGCGAGAGATTGACGCTGGCGGGAGCGCCGCCAGGAAGCGTGAGGACGAGGTTGGCGTGATCTTCAACCTGAATCGCCCAGAACTGCCGGCTGAGATGGCCGGCAGCAAGTTCGGCTCCTCCGAACAGCCAAAGGAAAAGATCGAAAAGGTGAATGCCGGGATCGATGCACACCCCGCCGCCGCACCGGACCGGGTCGGTCTTCCAGCTTTTTTCGTAACCGGGTTGCGCCCCATGGGAGAGCACGGCATCAACGCCCAGGACTTTCCCGTATTCGCCGGACGAGAGCAGTTTGCGCAGATGCTGGACATTTTTCAGAAAGCGATAGTTCAGCCCGACGAATACGCGGCTCTCGGATTTTGTCGCGGCGGCGATCAGCGCTTCGGTTTCGGCGCCAGTGCGACCGAGTGGTTTTTCCACCAGGACGTTGGGTGCGAGCGGAAAGATTCTTGGAAGGAGTTCGACGGCGGTGTCGTGGGGCGTGGCGACGACAGCGGCATCGTACTTTTTCGAGAACGCGACGCCTTCGCCGCCTGCCGTGGCCTTTGCGGATAGCTTCGCGCCTTCGGAAACTTTGGGATCAAAGACAGTGATTTCCGAAACGACCGCGAGTTTGGTCAGCGCTTGAATGCGCTGCGCTCCAATCAGGCCAGAGCCAACGACAAGAAGTTTCATAGGTCGATGCGCCTCAGTTTAAGAGCTTCCGCGCGGAGAGAATTCGGCGCAAGCGTGGGATACGGATCGTTGACGTGGAGAAAACGGCCGGAGACGCCGTCGGAACTGGAAGAGAGGAGCCAGCGGCAAAGCGCGATGGGCTTGGAGAAAGGAACAACAGTACGAACTTCTCCGCCGGCGGCGCGCACGGCCGCAAGCATGGAAGTCTCGTTGGCGCCAGGAGCGATGATGTTGACGTCGATGGGAATGTGGGCGGCGTCGAGTTCCATGGACATGGTTTCGCACATGCGAACCGCGGCGGCTTTCGACGTCCCATAAGGAAGAAATTGCGGGTACCCGTAACCAGCGCCGCCGCCCGCAAAAAGGACGATTTTGCCGCGCTTGGGCGTAGCTTCTCGAGCGGTCGTGGTCCAGAGCTGTACGAACTCCTTTGCGATGAAGAAGGCTCCCGCGGAGTTGACGCGAAGGGTATGAGCGAATTTCTCAGGATCGAGCTGCCAGAAATTCCCGGCTTGGCCGAGTTCGGCGGCGGAGTGTACAACGGCATCAAGGCCGTGCCACTCGCTCCGGATTTCAGCGAAAAGAGAACCGACGGCGTCGCCGTCGGCGATATCCACACAAGACGCGCGGTGCGCGGGGCCGAGCTGAGCGGCGGCCTCGCGCACCTTTTCGGTGGTGGCGGCCAGCCAGAGGCGGTGCCCGGAGGCGGCAAGGTCGCGGGCGACTTCGAGACCGATCCCGCGGCTTCCGCCCGTGATGAGGACGCGGGTGGACTGCGGCGAAATAGGGACAACGGTCATTCACTATGCTCCAGAAATTCTTTTCTCTATTAGAGCATGACCGGGAGAAATTCGGAGGGTTTTGAGGTCGACGCTGGGGAGCGAGTCGACTATGATTAATTTATCTTCTATGTGAACGGAAATTTCCTTGCTACAGGCAGGCTTGACCACGCTCTCGGTGAATACTTCTTAAGGGTAACGATTGCCAAAATGCGCGGCAAACGAGCCGGAATTTAACACAGAGGACACAGAGTCAAAAGCGCAGAGGCCACGGAGACGACTATGAAGATGGGGCGGTTTTTTATTGTCGGCGGGGCGGGCTTCATCGGCTCGCATTTCACGGACGTGCTGCTGGCGAAGGATGGCGTCGAGTCAGTGACGATTTACGACAACTTGACGTCCGGGCGCGAGTGGCATTTTGCAAAGCATCTGGGCAATTCGAAATTCAAATTTGCAAAAGGTGATGTGAAAGATCTCGAAACGCTGAAGCGGGCCATGGACGACAGCGAGGTGGTGATTCATCTGGCCTCCAATCCGGACATCGCGCGGGCGGCGACCGAGCCGGACATCGATTTTCGCGAGGGGACGTACCTGACGGAGCGGGTGCTGGAAGCGATGCGGCTGACTTCGGCGAAACGCATTTTGTACGCCTCGGGCAGCGGGGTTTACGGCGACCTCGGCACGGTGGAGGCGGGCGAGGACTACGGGCCGCTTGTCCCGATTTCGACCTACGGCGCGAGCAAGCTGGCGGGCGAAGTGCTGATCAGCTCGTACTGCCACATGTTTGACATGACCGCGTGCGTTTTTCGATTTGGAAATGTCGTGGGGCCGCGGCAGACGCATGGCGTGGGTTTCGATTTCGTGCGCTCGCTGCGGGCAGAGCCTAGGCGATTGCGGATGCTGGGAGATGGCGGGCAGAGCAAATCGTACATTTATGTGGAAGACGTGATCGCCGCGGTGCTGACGGCGCACGAAAAGACGCCGCAGAAGTTTCAGACCTACAATGTGGCAACGGGCGATTACATCACGGTGAAAGAAATTGCCGAGTTAGCGGTTGAGTGCGTGGGGTTGGATCGAAACAAAGTGAAGTTTGAATTTGCAGGCGGGAGTCGCGGGTGGAAGGGCGACGTGGCCGTGATTCGTTTGAATACGGACCGGATCCGTGGGCTGGGCTGGCAGAACAAAAGGAATTCCCGCGAGGCCCTCCGGGAGTCGATGAACGCGTTGTTGCGCGACGCGGAATTGCTTTACGCGAGCCAGAAGGCGTAAGGCCAGAGAATCCAAGTGGGCGAGGCAAGCCGTGCCCGTGCAAAGGACGAATTTTGGAGCTTGTCGGATACATTTTGTTGGCGGTGGCGGCGATCGGGACGCTGAGTTCCACAGTGTATCTGGGACTGGTGCTTGCGGCCGTCGCAAAATTCCGGAAGGAATCGCAGAAACTGCTGTATCCCCCCGTGGCGGATGCGAGTTTGCCGGCCGTCTCCATGATCAAGCCGGTGCACGGGTTGGAGCCGCAGCTTCGTGAAAACATCGAAAGTTTTTTCCGCCAGGATTATCCGAAGTTCGAGATTTTGTTTGGAGCGGATACGGACGAGGACGCGGCGCTGGAAATTGTACGCGAAGTGGGCGCCCGTTATCCGCACGTAGCCAGCCGGATCATCGTGCATGGTGTTCCACCCTGGCCGAATCCGCAGACCTATTCGCTGCACTGCCTTTCGAAGGAAGCCAGGTATGGCGTGCTTGTCGCGTCGGACAGCGACGTGGAAGTGGCGCCCAACTATCTGCGAGAAGTGGCGGCGCCGCTCTTGAAACCGGACATCGCCATGACCACGTGCCTGTATCGCGGGAAAAACGTCGGGGATTTCTGGTCGAATCAAACGGCGATGCTGATGTCCGTGGAGGAACCTGCGGGTACGCTGGTTGCGAATCTGCTGGAGGGGATGAAGTTCGGCCTGGGCCCCACCATCGCGGTGCGCAAGGAAGCACTGGAGAAGATCGGCGGGTACGAGAAGTTTTACGATTATTCGGCGAACGATTTTATTCTGGGGAACCTTATTCACAAGGCGGGCTACCAGGTGGTACTTTCGAGCCACATAATCGATCACATCGTGAACCAGAGCACTTTTCGGAAAATGCTGCAGAACCAGTTGCGGTGGCGTGTCACCGAACGATACTGCCGCCCGAAGGGTTACCTGGGCATGGGCCTGATTTTTGCGATGCCGTTTGGGATTCTCGGATTCCTCGCCGCGGGACTATTGGGAGCTTGGCCATTGGGAACGGCGCTGCTGGCATGGGCCGTCGTGAACCGCCTGGTTGAGGCGTATGCGGTGGGTTGGATGGTGTTGCGCGACCGGCCGTTGCTAAAGAAAATCTGGCTCTATCCGACGCGGGATTTGCTGGGATTTATCGTGTGGTGCATGAGTTTTGGCGGAACGAAAATCGCGTGGCGCAGCAGCCGGTTTGAGTTGCAGGGAGAGCGGATGGTGTTGCGCAAGGACGCAGGGAATTCGTCGTAGATCGCGCATGAGCTCACGCAAGGTCGGCTCGTCAAATTTCGAATCATGAACCACCTCTCCATCTGGCGCACGAGCTTGCTGGTTCTGGCGGCTGCGCCGCTCGCATATTACGTGGTCGCGATTTTTGCCGCATTGCGCTTTTTTCTCAGAGCCCGCGCGCGGAGATTGCCGGAGTTTTCTCCGCCGGTAAGTTTGTTGAAGCCGGTTCATGGCGTGGATTTTGACTCCCACGCTAATTACGCGAGTTTTTGCACGCAAGTTTACCTCGAGTACGAGATTTTGTTCTGCGTGAACGATATGCAGGATCCCGCGGTTCCACTGCTCCAGCAAGTCATTAAGGACTTTCCGGAACGCTCCATCCGCATTCTTTCGGGTGCGCCAAAAATCGGCTCCAACCAAAAGGTGAACAACCTGATCCTGCTGGCGCGAGAGGCAAAACACGAAATTATCGTGCAGAGCGACGGCGACGTGCGCGTTTCGCCGGACTATCTCAAGAATGTGGTCGCGGAGTTCCGGGACAAGAGCGTGGGAGTGGTGAGCTGTTTTTACCGCGGCGTCGCGGAGAAGAATTTCTGGGCGGAATTGGAAGCAGTGGGAGCGGCAAGCGATTTTTTTGCCGGGGCGCTGGTGGCGAATTTGCCGGGGAATGTGACGTTCGCGCTGGGCGCATCCGTAGCCACCACCAAAACGTGGCTCGCAAAAATTGGCGGCTATGAAGCGCTGGCGGATTTGCTGGCCGACGATTACGAGATCGGAAACCGCATACACAAGGAAGGCGGAAAGGTGCTGTTGTCGCGGGAAGCGGTATGGACCATGTACCCGGCCCAGACGTTGAAGAGTTTCTGGCAGCATCAGGTGCGCTGGGCGCGAACCGTACGCGTGGTGCGGCCGGCGTCATTTGTCGGATTGGTGGTAACGCATGGATTGCCGTGGAGTGCGCTGGCGGCGGCCGTGGCGCCATCGGCGCAGGTGGGCGCGGCATTTCTGGCAGCGTACCTTGTGCTGCGGTTGCTGATGGCGTGGGTGGTGGGCGTGTGGGGCGTCAACGATGGCGTGTTGCGGCGCAAGTTGTGGTTGGTGCCCGTGCGGGACGCAATCCACTTCGCCGTGTGGCTGGCGGGATTTAGTTCGAACCGGGTCATGTGGGGCGGAGTGGAGTATGCGATCGAGGGCGGGAAGATGCGAGAAGTCGAAGAGCCGGAAAAAAAATGAATTAACACGTAGCTCGCAACGACAGAGGACCATTCGCCTTTTCTCAGTGCAGGCGGAGGTCATGGGAAGAGGCGGCAATGGAAAAGATGAAGGCCGAGCGCGTTCACAAATTCATAAAGCAGTATGTGATCGAATCAGGAGAAAAATTTCGCTTAAAGGATCATGACCCGGGTGACACGCACGGCCTCAAATCAGGGGACAAGCCGGAAGCGAAGCGAATAACAGAAGAGGGAGTAGCGCTTCTCAGCGAAATGCAAAGCAAGCTTTACGCGCAGGGCAATTGGGGGCTGCTGCTGATTTTTCAGGCAATGGACGCGGCCGGAAAGGACAGCACGATCAAGCATGTGATGTCCGGAGTGAATCCGCAGGGAGTGGACGTCTTCTCATTCAAGGAACCTTCGAGTGAAGAGCTGGCGCACGATTTTCTGTGGCGGACGAACCGCTGCTTGCCGGCGCGTGGCAAAATAGGAATTTTCAACCGCTCGTATTACGAAGAGGTGCTGGTGGTGCGCGTGCATCCGGAAATGCTGGAAAAGGAAAAGATGCCCCTGGATCTACGCGGGAATCATTTCTGGAAGAACCGGTATGAGGATATCAATGGGTTTGAGAAATACCTGACACGGAACGGGATCGCGATTCGCAAGTTTTTTCTGAATGTCTCCAAGAAGGAACAGAAACAGCGTTTCTTGGAACGGCTGGACAACCCGGCAAAGAACTGGAAATTTTCCGCGGCGGACGTGCGAGAACGCAAGCACTGGGACGAATTTCAGTCGGCGTATGAAAAAATGATTCGAAACACGGCCACGGAGCATGCGCCGTGGGTGGTGGTGCCGGCGGACAACAAGTGGTTCAGCCGATTGCTGGTGGCGGCCACCGTGGTGGACGCACTATCGGAGATGAATCTGGAATATCCCAAGGTAAGCGAAGAAAAACTAGCGGAGTTGAAAGCGGCTCGCAAGCAACTGGAAAAAGAATAATTTCCGAGGCCGCGCGGGAAGAAAACCAGTTGTTCCCCGATCAGATCGCGGCAACCGAATCACATCTGCCCGCCGTTGGCGGGATTGGGCATAACCTTCTGCAGATGCATATCGCGGAAGATGGTTGGCCAATACTCCTTGAACACATTTGCAGCGAATCGCCAGGCGAGATCGCTGCCGTAGCGTTCCATGGTTCTCGCGCCAGTCTGCTCGGAGCGCGGCAGATAGACGTTGGAGAGCGCCTCCGCGGCCAACGGGCCCAACAAGCCGGAAGAGTTGAACACGTCGTTGCCCTTGTCATTCCGGGTGACAACGATGCGTTCCGCGGAATACTTGATGGCGCGGAAAAAGCGCGGGTGGCTTTCCGGGAAGAAGCGTGGATCCTGGCGAAGCATCGAAGCGAAGACGAAGGTGCCAAAGAATGATGTGGAAGACGCGCGGCCCATGGAGTAGCCGACGCGCGTCCCGTAGGCGTCCCAGCCCTGCCCGGTGGAGCTTGGAGAATTGTTGGCCTGATTGAACGCCGCGCTCACGCCGGAGCCCAGCACGTAAGCGGGTGAGATCGCCTGGTTGACGAAGATCTTGAACTTTCCACCCGGCGAGAGAGGTCGCGGGTTGGTGGCGATATCAGGAAAGACGATCGACCGGCTGGTGACGTAGCCAATGAAGCCCCTCGAGGATTCGCCCGACTGCGGACTGGCTTCCTGCTTCGGCTGCGGGGAGTCCGGTTTGGTGGAGGAGGAGCCGGGAGCACCCGCGCCGGAGGGTTGCTGCGCGCAAGCCAGTGCCGGGACCGTAAGCGCTGCGAGCCACAGGGCCAGGAATCGCGAAGAAAAAAGTAGAGCGCGGAGCGTGTTTTTGAGCAACATAAATTCCCCCTGGATGTCCGCCGTGGAATGGAAAGATGTGATCGACCCCGGGCCGCTGGTGTTGAGTGTAGGTTGCCATTGCCCGCGCGTCTGACGAAATCGCCAACCGCTAGGGCACGTCCCGGCCAAAACGACGCGACATGCCACCCTTCTGATGCTGCAGGCCAGCGTTTTGATGCGAAACGAAAGGGCAAAGTATCACGGGGGCCCAAGCTCCTGCAACAGTTTCCGTCGAACGGGGCTATTGTGGCAGTGCGAGGACCCAACTTCAGTTGACGCAGAGTGGAAGGACGTTTTACCCTAGTAGGGTTGCAGTGGTGGTGCGAAGGCGTGCCTTGCGGCGCCGCTTGCAATTTTCTCCCCCGGCTGGGAGATCGTCCAATTGGTAGGACTCCAGACTCTGGATCTGGCTATCCTGGTTCGAGTCCAGGTCTCCCAGCCAAAATTTCACCCATCAAACTTTCGGGAAGTGCATGCCCGCCAGATCGTGCCAACCGGCCAGGGCGGAAGCTTGACCGCTGGGTGGCCCGATGCTAGATTCGGGCTTCTCGCCGCAAAACGGAGGAATTTTCTGATCTGGCCGGGGAAGAAACGGCGTTTCGCCGCACTAAGCCGGCGCGAATTCCTGCAATACAGCCAAGGCGCGGCGCTGGCGTTTCTTCCCGCCGGATTGCGACTCTCTCACTTCGATTCCATAATCTCTCCGCAAAATTCAACCCTGCCGCCCGATTTTCAGGTTCATCCTGTTTACCGGACTCCGCGCGCGATCGACGCGGTACTGAAGAAAGCGCAGGCGGAATTCGACTCTTTCCCCACGGAAATTTATCAGGATCAAATCGCCCGGGTTTTGCAGGCGTGGAGCGCCGAACTGCGGGTCTCTCCGCAAAAAACGGACGCCCTGGAGCGCGCGATGAGCGGCGATTTTCTGGCGACCTCTCTCGCCGGCAGCTTGCACGCGCGCCGCAAGGACGACGGAATTTTCCAGGTGTGGGAGGCGACATTTCAGGCGGCGCCGGGGATTGGGCGCCAGGCGTTCCTGACGGACTGGCGGTCCGCGCTCCGCGATTTCTCGAAACTCGTGACGGTTGAGTTTCAAATCACGGAAATTCGTGCCGATTCGGATCTTCGGGTTTCCTCCGAGAAGAGCGTCGCAGTTCACACGCATGTCCGCTATGAGTTTGTCGGGGAAGGCCAGGGATTTCATCGCGAGCAGCGGATTGGCACCCTCGAGCTGGATTGGGAGTTTGTTCCCGGCAAGGATTTACGGCTGCAGAAATGGCGTCACGTGGAAGAAACGCGAAGCCGATCGTTGGCTCCGGTGTTCGAAGACATCGCGGGGCTTGCGTTTGCAAGCTGCGCCTCCTTCAGTCAGCAATTGGTCCCAGGTGTCGATACCTGGCGCACGGTGATGGACGGCGCGAGCGGGATTGATATTTACGGACACAACGGAGTGGCGGCTGGCGACATCGATGGCGACGGGTTCGACGACCTCTACATTTGCCAACCGGCCGGGCTGCCGAACCGGCTTTACCGCAATCGCGGAGACGGAACGTTTGAGGACATCACCGAATCTTCGGGTTTGGGAATTCTGGATAACACGGCGTGTGCCCTGTTTGCAGATATTGATAACGACGGCAGGCAGGACCTGATTGTTGTCCGGGCAAGCGGCCCGTTGCTTTTTATGAATACGGGCGGCGGGAAATTCCGTCCGCGGCCCGATGCGTTTCGCTTTGCGAATGCGCCACAGGGGACTTTTACCGGAGCGGCGATTGCGGATTACGACCGCGATGGCTGGCTGGATATTTATTTCTGTCTGTACACCTACTATCAAGGGACCGATCAATACCGGTATCCCATGCCGTATTATGCTGCGGAAAATGGCCCGCCGAATTTCCTGATGCGGAATCAGCAGGATGGAAGTTTTCGCGACGTTACGCGCGAAACGGGACTCGACAAAAACAATACTCGATTCAGCTTCTGCTGCTGCTGGGCGGATTTTGACGGCGACGGCTGGCCGGACTTGTACGTCGTGAACGATTTTGGGCGGAAGAATCTTTATAAGAACAATGGCGATGGAACGTTTTCGGATGTGGCGAACGAAGCCGGTGTGGAGGACGTCGGAGCCGGAATGAGCGTGAGCTGGCTCGATTTCGATCAGGATGGCCGGCAGGATTTGTATGTAGCGGATATGTGGACCGCGGCGGGCCTGCGCGTCTCGATGCAAGAAACATTTCAGCGGAATGCGAGCGAAGAAGTGCGGGCGATGTACCGGCGGCACGCGATGGGGAATTGTCTGTACCGGAATCGCGGCGGCAGTAAGTTTGAAGATGCCAGGCAGAAGTCTGGAACGCTGATGGGACGGTGGGCGTGGTCCAGCGATGCGTGGGATTTCAATCACGATGGCTTGCCGGATTTGTACGTCGCGAATGGAATGATTTCAGGCCCGCAACGCGCGGACCTGAACAGTTTTTTCTGGCGGCAGGTGGTGGCCAATTCGCCGGAAAGCGCGAAGCCCAGCACCGCGTACGAGCAGGGGTGGAACGCGGTCAACGAATTGATCCGCGCGGATGTCACGTGGAGCGGATACGAGCGCAACGTGCTTTACCTGAATAACGGCGACGGCACGTTTTCCGACGTGTCGGGAGCTTCCGCCGCAGATTTCCTCGAGGACAGCCGCACCTTCGCGCTGGCGGATTTCGACCACGACGGCCGCGTAGAAATGGCACTGAAGAATCGCAGCGGGCCACAATTACGGCTACTGAAAAATGTGATGCCGCGCCTGGCCCCGGCGATCGCGATTCGCCTTCAAGGGAAAAAGAGCAATCGAGACGCGATCGGGGCCGTGGTGACGATCGAAACAAATGTCGGGCGGCAGACGAAGTTTCTACAGGCAGGGTCGGGTTTTCTGGCGCAGCATAGCAAGGAACTGTTCTTTGGGCTTGGGGAGTCGATGGGGCCGATTCAAGCGACGATCCGCTGGCCGAGCGGGCTGGAGCAGAAAGTCACGGATTTGCCGGCGAATCATCGTGTCTGGATTGAAGAGGGCTCACCTGCCGGCCGCAAGGAAGCTTTTCTTTCGATGGCAATACGCAGCGAAGCGAATGGGGCCACTTCATCGCGCCAATCTGAGCAACTGCCTGCACAAGTGGAAACATGGCTGCTTGTGCCGGTGGCCGCGCCGGATTTCAGGGTTGCCGCATCCGGCGGAAAAGAGGAATCGCTTTCGACGAGGCGGGGAAAGCCGGTCCTCCTGCATTTCGGATCGGCGGAGACGCCCGACTGGGAATCGCAGCTCGCGAACTTCCAAAAGGCCCATGCCCGCTGGCTGGAAGCGGGGCTGCAGTTGGTTGTCGTGAACGTTGCCGAATCGAAGGAGGCCGGCCGGTGGGCGTTCCCCATTGTCAGCGCACCGCCGGAGTTGGTTGCCGTCTACAACCTGCTTTATGGACGCCTCTTTGACCGACACCGCGACATCACCTTGCCGACCGCCTTCCTGATTGATGCGCAGGGAAACATCGCCAAAATCTATCAGGGCGCGCTGAGACTCGATCATGTGGAAGCGGATTTTCGAAACATTCCGAAAACGGCGGCTGAGCGCCTGGCGTTGGGGCTTCCCTTCACGGGGGTTAGCGAAACCTACGATGTCGGACGAAATTATCTTTCCTTCGGCTCGGTATTTTATGAACGCGGGTACCTGGAACACGCGGAGGCGTTTTTCCGCCTGGCCGAGAAGGATGATCCCGCGGCCGCGGAGCCCCTTTATGGCCTTGGAAGCGTCTATCTGGAGCAGCAGAAACGCAAGGAGGCACGCGAGTGCTTCGAACGCGCCGTGAAGTCGACGGCGGATTATCCCCCTACTTTGCCGAATGCATGGAACAATCTGGGGATACTGGCCGCGCGGGAAGGTAGCACGGACGAAGCAATCGGATTCTTCAAAACGGCGCTGCAGATCAATCCCGACCACGCAGTCGCGTTGCAGAATCTGGGCAATGCCTACCGCCAGAGGAAAGATTGGGATGCCGCGAGGAAAACTTTGCAGCATGCGCTGGCGCTGAATCCGGACGATGCCGAGGCGAATTACGGGCTCGGGATGGTCTACGCGCAACTGAACGATACGGTGCACGCGTATGAGTACCTGCAGAAGGCGCTAGTGGCGCGGCCGGTGTACCCGGAAGCGCTGAATAATCTCGGCATTCTTTATTTGCGCACCGGCCGCCCGGATGAGGCGAAAAAAAGTTTTGCGGAATCAATGCTGGTGGCACCGGGGTTTGAGCAGGCTTACCTGAACCTGGCACGGGTCTATACGATCGAGGGAGACAAGGCGAATGCGCGCGCCACGCTTTTGGAATTGTTGAAGGTGCATCCCGATCAGGCGCAGGCGAAGCAGGCATTGCAGGCGTTAGGGGAGTAGACTGCCGTGGATAAATCTGACGGCTAGAATCGCGGTGAAGATTTTGTACAAAACCTTCGATGTTGAATCCGCGGAGCTGTTCTGGGTCGAGGTTCTTCGGACATCCTCGTCGGATGCGCGAAGAATGACAAGTCTTGCTTAAATTACGCACCAGACCGGTTGTGGTGGCGAACAGGATTCTGTGTGCGTGGATGCTCGCATGGGTTGCGGCGCCTGGCATGATTCGCGCGCAGAGTAGCGGAGGCGCTGTGGAGGGAGTGGTGCGCGACGCGGGGAAGCGGCCGCTGTCGGATGTGAAGGTCTCGCTGGACGATCAGGTCCAGGGTAGAACGCAGGCCACGCAGACCGATGCCGCCGGGCATTTCCGATTTAATGGAGTCGCGGCGAGCACCTATCTGTTACGCGCCCGCAAGCCGGGCTACCTGGATCAGACGGAAGGGCCATTTGCGGCCGGGCCAGGAGAAACGAAAACGTTGAATCTGGCGATGGCGGCGGAGAAATCCTCGGCGCAGGAGAAGAGCGCCACACAGGCGATGGAGTATTCGGACGAACCGCAATTCACCGTTGCGGGCCTGACGGACCCGAGCAATGTCGGCGGCCACGGATCGAACGTGACCCTGCCGACGAAAGAGGCGTTGGCGCGGGAGACGGCGTCGCTAGTGGCCAGTGCGACCGCCCTGGATAAAGCCGCCACGGCGAATGCGCCCGGAAGCGCGTCGCCCACTGTTCCCGCGGTTGATTTCGCGCGGAACCTCAAGGTTGGCCGGGAACTGCTGAAGGCTGGCCAGGCGAAAGCCTCCATCACTTATCTTGAGCGGGCATTGCAATTGAAGCCGATGGATTACGCCGCCGCCTATTCGCTGGCGCTGGCCTCCCAAAAGAGCGGAGATACCAAGCGCGCGGATGAACTGGTGCAGACATTGCTTGCGCGGGAAGATCGCGCCGAACTGCACGCTCTGCTCGCCGAGGTGCGCGAAAACGAAGGCTTCCCAGTGGAAGCGGGCCGCGAATATCAGCGGGCCGCGGAACTCGACCCCAGCGAGGAGAATCTGTTCGCGTGGGGTGCCGAGCTTTTGCTGCACCACGCGGACGCGCAGGCTTCAGAAGTGTTTGCGAAGGGCCACCGCGTCTATCCGAATTCGGTCCACATTTTGGTGGGGCTGGGATCCGCGGCCTATGCGCAGGATTTAAACGAGCAAGCGGCGCGGTGGTTGCTGGAGGCGATCGCCCTGGACCCTGCCGATCCGCGGCCTTATCAGTTTTTGGGAAAAGTGCAGGAGGTTGCCAAGAGCGAGCCGCAGGAATGGGTAGATGTGTTCCGGCGATTTGTTGCACTGCGGCCGGATAATGCAATGTCGCACTACTATTATGCGGTGGCGCTGGAGAAACAGAGACGCGGCGAACGGGGCTTTGCGGCGCGAGAATCCGAACTACTGAAGGCGATTTCGATTGATCCGCGTTTGGGCGATGCGTACCTGAAGTTGGGATTGTTGCAAGAGGAAAAGGGGGAATTGGCGAAGACGGTCGCGTCGCTGCAGAAGGCTGTCGAGTACACGCCGCTCCCGGACGAGGCGCACCTGCGATTGGCGCAAGTCTACCGGCGCTTAGGGGAGACGGAGAAGGCGCGGAAGGAGTCGCAGCTTTACGAAGAAGTTGCACGGCAGAAAAAAGACAAGATGGAGCGAGAGCGGAAGGAGTTGGGACAGTTTGTGTTTACGGAGAAGCCTTAAGAGCGGTGAGAAAAGAAAGAGTAAGGATAACGCAGAGATACAGAGCGCGCAGAGGAAGCGCAGAGAAGAGTAATGCAAGAGCGGGAGAACCCAGGAGCCCACGTCCAACATCGGCACGTGGGGCGCCCTGCGCACGCTCAGTGGGCCGAGGGTGGCGGGGTTGGGGCGCGCATCAGGTCGATGAACATCCGATAGAATCGTTCGAAATCAGCATCCACCAAAATTTCCACGCGCTGTAGTTGCCGCTTGGGCTTGTCGCCTTCCAGCCAGGTCAGCGTGTTGCCGTAGGCGGCGCCGTGGTCTGTGTCCACGGCCATATAGCGGACGTCGCGCTTCGTGATGATCGAGGGATCGATCCACGCCGCAGCGGCCAGTTCGTCCCACATGAAGTCGGCGCCAGGGCCGTGCATGTAATACTGCGCGACGTAGCGGGACAGGGGAGTTCCCGCCTTCGCGATTTCGTCCACCATCGCCTGGGTAAAGCGCGTTCGAATCGAAATGTCCACGGGCGTGCAAGTGATTCTTTTCCAGTTGGCGTGAAGAACCGCGTCGGCGGCTTCCGGATCCATCCAGAAATTAAATTCGTGGCGCGGCGTGTTGACGAACTCTGGATTGTCCGTCGCCGGATTCAGGCTGCCGCCCATGAAAACCAGTTCCTGGGCGAGCTCGGCGAATTGCGGATCGATGCGTAGGGCCAGCGCAAGATTGGTCATCGGCCCGCCTTCGTAGATGGTGACCTCGTGCGGATACTTGTGCACCATGCGAATCAGGAAATGAGCGGCGTCTTCCGTCGAAGGTTTGGTAGTGGGCGGGCCTTCCTTTGGCGATGGCACGACGAAGGGATCGTGATACCAACGGGAATCCCACGCCCCTGCGTACCCGACTTTGCCGTAGCGCTCTTGCCACATCAGCGCTTCTTCGCGCGTGCGGACCAGCGGAAACACCGCGCCGGGAACCACGGGGATGTCCGTGCGGCCCATCACTTCGAGAAGGCGCAGCGCATGGACGACTTCTTCGTCACGCCACTGGTTGCCGGTGACGATGGTGACGCCGAGGACATCGACTTGCGGCGACTGGATGAGGGTAGCAAGGGTCTGCATGTTGCTGCCGCCCGGGCCGGAGCAGTCCTGATTGATGATAATTTTGCGGCGGGTCTGGCCGGACACGTCCGAGACGGAAAAGAGAAGTGTAAGAAGCGCGGCGCCGAAAAGAAAATGACCCACGGCTTGCGCCGTGGGTCGAGAAGAATGGATCAGGGAATAGGTTTTCAATTTGGCCCTTAGAAAGTAAACTTCAGCCCGAACTGAACGAGTCGGGGACCGTTGACGGTGGAATTGATCTTCCCAAACGTGCCGGGAGCATTGAAGTCGTTGCCCGGCAGTCCAAACTGCGCATGGTTGAACAAGTTGAAGATTTCCGCGCGGAAATCGAGGCCCGTGTTTTCCCAGGGCAGCGCAAAGCGCTTGATGACCGAAAAGTCGGTGTTGACGAAATCCGGTCCGTTGACTGGAGTGCGGTTGGCGTTGCCAAGCTCTCCAAGGGTGACTTGCTTGCCGTTGATTATCTGCGTGACAGTTGGCGGCGCAGCGAAGCAATTAACATTAAACCACTCGTTGATGCTCTGACTGACGCCGTTATTCGGGTTGCAAACCTGATCCGGGCGGATAAGGCTGTTGCCGTTATTCTGGAAGTTCACACCAGAGGTGTTGTTCCCATCCACGACGAAGATCGGAAAGCCGGAACTGATGTGTTCGATCACCGTCACCTGCCATCCGCCGAGCAACGTGTTCACAGGGTTGCTCCAGTTGCTGCCGAACTGCTTTCCGCGGCCGAACGGCAGGTCGTAGATCACGCTGGCGGTGAAATTGTTGTTCAGGTTGATTTGGGAGAGGGCCCAGTCAAGCTTGCTCCAGTTGGTCAAGGGGTAGTAGGTAGCGCCGATGGAACTTCCAACGCCATCCGTAAAACCATTGTCGTAGGAGCGGGAGTAGGTGTAGCCGATGAGGGCATAAAGGCCGTGGCGCGCGTTCTTGGTCTCCGCCTTGACCTGCAGCGAATTGTAATGCGCCATACCCTGGTCGGTGATATTCGAAATTGTGTTGAACGGGAAAGCCGCGAACTGGGCCGGCTGGGGGACAAATGTTCCGCCGGGACCGCAACCCAATGTGTAACCTGCGACGGCGCCGCAAGCCGATGGACTGCTGACGTTCAGGTTGTTGCCATCGATCAGGATATGAGCGCTCCGGGCCCCGGCGTAACCCACCGTAAGGACGATGTCTCCCGGGAGTTGGTGTTCGACGTTGACGTTGAACTGTTGAACCTGCCCTTGTTTGAAATTGGTGTTTTGCGCCTGCAGCGTGCCGCTGAAGCTTGTGGGATCGGGTTGCGAGGTGAAGATGGGGAAGCCATTGGAAAGGCTGTTGGCCCCCGGCTGCAATCCAAACACGGTTGCGCAGGCAGCGGTGGCAAATGTGCAAGCACCGCCGAACGTAAACGAGTCAGATTCCGCGTAAAAAGGCGGGTTCTGCCAAAGACCCTGGGCGCCCTGGTTCCACGAAGAATCATGGAAGATGGCATAGCCCGCGCGCACAACCGTTTTATCGCTGCCTCGCACCTTGTAGGCCAGGCCAATGCGGGGTTCAAACGCTTTCCAATTGGTCTGGATTCCAGCCCCGTCGCTGACTCCATTGACGCCGGGAATCAGAAATTGTCCGTTGGCGGGATTGAAATCCGCCTGGCGGCCGGCAACTTCCGCAATCGGAGTAGTGATATCCCAAGCCAGCCCGAGATTCAGGGTGAGGTCCTTGGTCGCGCGCCAGTCGTCTTGAACGAAAGGGCGGTACATTTTCCAGCGGCGCCCGGTGGTGTCGCCGAGGAAGGTCTGGTCGTGAATCGCCAGGCTGGGCAAGCCGAGAGCGAGGTCGCCTTCGGGATTGCCGCTCCATAGTCCGGTAAGAATCCAGTAGCCGTCCTGGAAGCCGTTGGTGCGCACGTTCATCTGCATGGCGCGGACGTCGCCTCCCATCTTGATGTCGTGCTTGCCGAGGATCATGTCGAAGGAATCGCCGACTTTGAAGACGTTGGTGCCGCCAGTGAAGGGCGCAAATCCGCGATCTCCCAACGAATAGAAACCGCCGCTCAGCTGCGTGGAAGTCAGGCCGCAGCTGATGACGTCGCCCTGACAAGTGGTGCCGTTCTGGCAGCCAAGATTCGCACCGGGAATTCCGAATTTTGCGGCCAGGCACGTGCCATCGCCTTCCGATGTGATGTAGTTGAAGATGCGGTTGTAGCCGCCGGAAACCTGGTTCACTTTGGTCGGCGAGAATACGTGGGTTTCCGAAAGCGCGATGTTCCGGGCGTGGTTCTGGATGCCCTGGTTGCTGGCAAAGGGAGATTGCTCGGCAAATATGGGAAGCCCAGGCGCGCCGCCGGGAACGTAAGATACCGCCTGGTCATAACTGAAACGCGCAAAGGCCGTGTCTTTAGCTGTGAACGTCTGATCCAGCCGGATGTCAAACTTGGTCTCATCCAGCTTGCGCACCGGGGAATCCACATAGTTGAAACCAGCGCCGGGGTTATTCGCATTCGGCTCCGGGTAGAGCGCCATCAATTGCTGCCCGATGGGATTCAGCAAGCCGCTGGGGATTTTGTAGCAGTTGTTGGCCCTGGTCTGGGAGCCATTCGCATTCGGGGTAATCGGAACGCCGGCGGCGTTGCACTGAAAATAGATGTTCTGCGCGGCGGCAGGGTCGGATGAGGCCCCGGCCCCATTGAGAGAGCCCAGGTTTGGATTAATTATGGCGCCCGAGGGAATCGACCACAGTTTGGTAGTCGGATCTTGGGTCGGTGCGCCAAGCGTGTTGCCAAATGGATCCTTCGAGAAGTCGCCTGCCCGCATTGCGTCCGTCGGCACTAAACCGGTGAAGGTGATGCCATGGCGCTGGGATTTTTGTTCGCCATCGATGAAGAAGAACGTCTTGTTCTTGCGGATGGGGCCGCCGATGGCACCACCGTACTGGTTGAGATTGAATTTTTCGGGGGTAGTGGCGAAGAAGCTCTTTGCGTCAAGAGAAGTGTTGCGCAGGAATTCATACAGCGTGCCGTGATAGCTGTTGCTTCCGGACCGGGTGGTGACCAGGACGGTCGGTCCCGCTCGGGTGCCGAATTCGGCGGAGTAGTTATACGTCAGCACCTTGAATTCCTGGATCGAATCGATGGAGGAGAGAATCGCGATGCCGCCGGCGGTCAACTCATTGTTGTCGTTGCCGTCGAGCAGCCAGTCGGTGCTGTTCGCACGCGAGCCGCCAACCGAAAGAGAGAACGATCCCCGGGCGGAAACTTCGCTGCTCGGGCCGCCGTTGAAAAAGCTCGTGGGATTGGTTTCCTGCACGGTGCCGGGCGTGAGCGTGGCAAGTTGCACGAAGTCGCGCCCGTTCAAGGGGAGCTGCGCCACTTGCTGCGAGTTGATGACCTGGCCGAGCGTCGGGTCGGTCGTGGTGACGGCAACGGCGTCGGCAGTCACTTCCACGGTCGACGAGACGGAGGCGGGATTTAGCGCAAAATCAAGTTCGCGTGATTCGTCAATCTGCAGCCGCAGGTCTTTGGCCTCGGCGGTCTGGAAGCCCTGGAACTGCACGCGGATGGTGTAGGCGCCCACGGGCAGGTAATTCACGATGTAGTGCCCGGTCTCATCCGTCTTCGTGTCGCGAACAACCCCCGTGCCCTGAGAGGTGACCGTGATAGATGCGCCGGCGATACTGGAGCCGGACTTATCCGTAATCGTTCCCGAGAAACTTCCGATCGCTTGCCCGAACGAGCGCGGCGAAAAACACAGCGCGGCAATACACGCCATCAGGACAAAGAGAATTCTCTTGCTCATCATTCGTACCCCTTTTTAGGAACCCTGGACTCAATGCAAAGAGCGGCAGAGGTTAAGAGACTCGACTCTCTTTTCCTCAACACCGGGACTGAAGCACCCTGGAATCGCGGCTGGGAGAATAAGATTGACCGCCAGCGAGTCCTCTTGAAGTCCCCGGCGGCTCGAACGACGCTTTGAGTACGGGGGAATTAGTGAAACGAAATTACTTCTCAATTGGGAGAGTGTCAAGCGGATGTTTTGGCCAAAACCGCGCAATCTTGTGATAGGCCGCATCTTAGCGGCAGGTTGGTCCCACCGTAGCGCGTCCGGCAGAGCAGAAATTTTCCATGACCAATCCGGGAAGGTCGCGTGGGTCTCTTTTGCGTTACGTCCCGTCTATTTAAGCGACTCCGCCACTCTCTTGCCGTATTCCTTCGCCTTCGCGATGGCGGCGGGCTCGTCCACGGTGAGGAGCTTCCGGTCTTTCAGCAGAATTTTCCCGGCGACAACCACGGTTTGAACTTCACTCGCCTTGAGCGCGTAGACGATCTGGGAGTAAACATCGTACATTGGGACGGCGTTCGGGACGTCGAGCGAGAGGAGAACGAAGTCGGCTTTTTTGCCCCTTTCGAGCGAACCGATCTCTTTTTCCATGTGCAGCGCGCGAGCGCCTTCGATGGTAGCCATTTCCAGCGCGCCTTTTGCTCCGAGCGCGCGCGGATCGACGCGGTAGGTCTTCTGCAGCTTCGCGGCCAGATCCATTTCCTCCATCATGTCGAGATCGTTGTTGCTTCCGGCGGGGCCGTCGGTGCCCAGGCCGACCCGCATCCCCGCCGCGCGCTGGTCCACCACGGGCGCGACGCCGCTCGCGAGCATCATGTTGCTCGAGGGATTGTGTACGCACCCCACCTGCCGTTCGGCGAGGATTTTCATGTCCGTGTAGTCGGTCCAGATGCAGTGGGCGGCGACAACGTCCGGGCCGAGAAATTCGATGCGCTCGAGATATTGCACGGGCGTGGCGCCGTTTTTCTCGATGCTGTCGGTGAACTCTTTGCGCATTTCAGCAACGTGAATGAGAATGGGCGCGTGATATTTGCGCGCCATCGCCGCGGCGTCGTGCAGGGTTTTTTCGGAACAAGTGTAAATGGAGTGCGGCGCAACGGCGGCGTGGATGAGCGGGTCGCCCTCCCACTTCTTCAGGAATTTCTCGGAGTACGCGACCATTTCCGCTTCATTTTTGTTGTCCGGGACGGGGAAATCGATCCAGGTTTCGCCGAGGACCCCGCGCAGACCCGCCGCTTTGGTCTCTTCCGCTTCGGCGTCTTCGAAATAGTACATATCGGCGAAAGTCGTAGTGCCGCTGCGAATCATCTCGGCAAGCGCGAGCCGTGAACCCCAGCGGACATAGTCCTCGGTGACATTGCGCGCTTCGGCGGGGAAAATAAATTTGCGTAGCCAGTCGTCGAGCGTGACGTCGTCTTTCAGGCCGCGCATCAGCACCATCGGGATGTGGGTGTGGCCGTTGATGAGGCCGGGGATGATGAGCTTGCCGGTGGCGTCTAACTTCTGGGTGGCACTTATTCCAGGCCCAGTATTGGACTGCTGGCCCATGGCTACAATTTCATCACCGCGCACGGCAAGGAAGCCGTTCTCAATCACGTGGCGTTCGGAATCCATGGTAACGATAGTTGCGCCTGTAACCAGCAGGTCGACGTGAGGCGGCTTATGCTCACCACTCTGACCAAATAGAAGCGCAGGGCCAACACAGCAGTACAAGAAAATTAACCTGATAATCAAAGGGTTGAGACGGCCTTCGGGATTGTTTGCAAACATGGAGCCTTCCTAGAATTTGATTTTTACAGATTAGAGGAGTCGAAGGGTTTCGGAAAGAGCTGGCTCATGCGAAGCACTTCGACTTTGCCTTTGAGGTTTGCGAGCACCACCGGAATGTCTCCGCAGAATTCCCAAATAATCTGCCGACAGGCTCCGCAAGGCGAAGTAAGCGTCTCGGTGTCGGTAACGACGGCGATGGAATCGAAGCGCCGCTCGCCTTCACTGATGGCTTTGAAGATCGCCACGCGCTCGGCGCAAAGCGTCAGGCCGAACGTAGCGTTTTCGATGTTGCAGCCGGTGAACACTTTGCCCGACGCAGCATGCAGGGCCGCTCCGACTCTGAAATTGGAAAATTTGGCGTGCGCGTTTTCGCGCACTTTCGTTGCGGCGGCAATCAGGGCGTCATGTTCAGACATTCGTGCCTCCAAAAAATTCAGTTCACTCAGCCAATGAACAGTACAGGGAAATTGTCATCCTGAGGCTATCCGATGAGGATAGCCGAAGGATCTCAACTACGACAACTCGCACCAAAGTATGGAAATTAGACGGCAGCCGCGATCTGGGCAATCACCGCGCGCAGCAGTCCGATGAACTGCGTTTTCACGCGCTCTGCGGTCTCGAGGACTTCGTTGTGGTCGAGCGGTTGGTCGAGTACGCCGGCGGCGGCGTTCGTCACGCAGGAAATTCCGAGTGCGCGCATTCCGGAGTGGCGCGCGGCGATGACTTCCGGAACAGTGGACATCCCAACAAGGTCGGCGCCGATCGAGCGAAGATAGCGAATTTCAGCGGGCGTTTCGTAGCTCGGACCCGAAAGAGCGGCGTAAACGCCTTCGCCGAGATCGATCCCGAGCTGGCGTCCGGCGGCCATCGTGATTTCCCGGAATTTTTTGTCATAGGCGTTGGTCATGTCTGGAAAGCGCGGGCCAAACTTATCCGCGTTGGGTCCGGAGAGCGGATTGGCCCCTTGCAGATTGATGTGATCGTTGATGACCACGAGGCGGCCCTGGGTAAATCCCTTTTTGATGCCGCCGGCCGCGTTGGTCAGGATGACAGCTTTGACGCCGAGGCGCGAAAAAACGCGGATCGGGAACGCCACATCCTGGGCCGAATAACCTTCGTAGAGATGAACGCGGCCCTGCATCCCGGCGACTTCGACGCCGTCCACCTTGCCGAGCACCAGTTGCCCGGCATGGCCGATGGCCGTGGAACGCGGGAAGTGCGGGATTTTTGCGTAAGGAATTCGTGTGGCGCCGGCGAATTCGTCGGCGAAGGCGCCGAGACCGGATCCGAGGACCAGCGCGATTTTTGGGCGGAGCTTGGTCTTTTTCTGGATAAACCGCGCCGCGGCTTCCGCGCGGGCGAACTCCGCGTTTGCTTTCGCGGCGGAAGGCTGTTTTGCGGCAGCGCTCATGTGAGGATTCCCACGATACAGGCGGACATCAGGTTGGCCATCGTTCCGGCAAGCATGGCGCGGATCCCGAACTTGGCGAGTTGTCCGCGCTGCTCCGGGGCCAGCGCGCCGATCCCACCGATCTGGATGCCGATGGAACTGAAGTTGGCGAACCCGCAAAGCGCGAAGGTGGCGATTGTAAACGAGCGTGGGTCGAGCGTACCCTTCAGTTGGCCGAGTTTGGCAAAGGCGACAACTTCGTTAATGGACATCCGCGTCCCCAGCAGGTAGCCAATCGTCGAGGCGTCTTTCCACGGAATGCCGATAAGCCACGCGATGGGAGAAAAAATCCAGCCGAAGAACTGTTCGAGGCTCTCCGGGAACCACGGGAAATGGTGGGCGAACAGCCAGTTGTGCGCACCGCCGACCAGATAATCCACCAGGGCGAGCAGGGCAATGAAGGAGATCAGCATGGCGGCTACATTGATGGCAAGTTGCAGGCCGTCGGAAGTTCCGCGCGAAATGGCGCCGAGAAAGTTGGCCTCTTTTTCCATGTCCGGCATCTGCACGCGCCCGGCAGTGAGCGGTTGTTCCGTTTCCGGCACCAGCATCTTGGCCATCAGCAGCGTGCCCGGGGCGGTCATGATGACCGCGGTGAGCAGGTGCTTGGCCTCAACGCCCGAGGCGATGTATGCGGCCATGATGCCCCCGGAGACGTGGGCCATGCCGCAGGTCATTACGCACATGAGTTCGGACTTGGTGAGCTTGTTCAGGAACGGGCGAATGGTGAGCGGCGCTTCGGTCTGTCCCATGAAGATGCTGGCCGCGATGTCCAGCGATTCCGCTCCGCTCGCGCCCATCACGCGCGTCATCACCCACGCGAAGGCCCGGATAAAGAGTTGCATCACGCCGATGTGATAGAGAAAGGCAAAGACCGCCGCGATGAAAATGATGGTTGGCAAAACCTGGAAAGCGAAAATGAACCCGATCGAAGAGCCCCTGGCCCCGAGCGGGCCGAAGACAAATTCAGAACCGCTGAAGGCGAAGCTGAGGAGTTTGTTCACCGCGTCGCCTGCGGCTTGAAAGATGAGGCGGCCAACGGCGAACTTCAGAACGAACACGCCGAACGCAAGCTGCAGGCCGAGTCCCCAGAGGACAGTTTTGAGCTTGATTTCTTTGCGCGCCGTGGAGAAGACGTACGCAAGTCCCACGAGCACGATCATGCCCAGCACGCCTGAGAATCTTGCCATGAAGACTCCTTTGGACCTCAATCACCTGGAAACCGGTGCGCGAACAATTCCGGATCAAGCGCCAATGATGCGGCGGATCAAGGGACGCGCTGGTGGCTTTTTATCACCGATGGCGTAACTTGCGGCAATCATTTTTTGCGCGGCGTTAAGTTGTGCATCGGCATTGTAGGCGATGCTTACGAGAGTGTCGCCTGCATTCACGGGATCCCCGATGCGCTTGTGGAATTCCAAACCGACGCCGTGGTCGACATTCTGGTCCTTCTTTTCGCGGCCCCCGCCGAGCATCGCCAAGGCGATGCCTAGATTCAGGCAGTTGATATCGACGATGAATCCGGATGCCGGGCTCTTCACTTCTGCCCGGCCGCTTACGGCCGGGAGCAGGGAGGTGTCCTCGATTACGCCGGGATTGCCGCCCTGGAGGCGGATGCAATCGCGGAATTTTTCGAGGGCTTTGCCGGAACTGAGCATTTCTACGGCGAGGACTCGGCCTTCCTCGACGGATTTGGTGCGCTCGCCGATGAAAAACATCCAAGCCGAAAGCTCCAGACTCAGGTCGCGCAGGTCGGCCGCGCCCTGGCCCTTGAGGATTTGGATGGACTCGATGACCTCGTTGGAGTGGCCGGCAAAGCGCCCGAGCGGCTGCCCCATGTCCGTGATCAGCGCGACGCACTTCTTGCCCATGCGCTTGGCGGTGTCGACCATAACTTCGGCGAGCGCAACAGCGTCCTCCTCCTTGCGCATGAAGGCGCCGGACCCGGTTTTTACGTCCAGGACCAGCGCGTCAATGCCCTCGGCCAGCTTTTTGCTCATGATGGACGCGCAGATCAGGCCGATGTTTTCCACGGTCGAGGTGGCGTCGCGCAGGGCATAGATTTTCTTGTCCGCGGGCGCGATCTCCGCGGTTTGGCCGATGAGGGCCATGCCGCATTCGCGAAGCACCCGCTTGAATTCGGCGAGTGTGAGCGAGGTGTTGAATCCGGGGATCGCTTCGAGCTTGTCGAGCGTCCCGCCCGTATGGCCCAGGCCGCGGCCGCTGATCATGGGGACGGCGAGCCCGCCCGCGGCCACGATGGGCGCAAGGATGAGCGATGTCTTATCGCCGACGCCGCCGGTGGAATGTTTGTCTACTTTTTTGGCAGGCAGGTAGGAGTGGTCAACGACTTCGCCCGAGTGCAGCATGGCTTCCGTGAGCGCGGCCAGTTCTGCGCGGGAGAGCCCGCGAATCCACGCGGCCATCAGCCACGCGGCCATCTGGTAATCCGGAATTTCGTCCCGCGTGTAAGCGGAAATCAGATAGTCGATTTCCTCTCGGGAGTGTTCCCCGGAATCCCGCTTTTTTCGGATAAGGTCAACGGCACGCATGCGTTTGGAAGTGATTGCGAGCCTAGCATCGAGCTGCGAACGCGTCAACGCAACCCACGGTAAGAAGGCGGCTCAGCTTCCGGTTAGATTCGCTGAGACTGGGCCGTATGAGAGGGACTTAACTTTTAGCGTACGGGAGCAAATTGCAAAAACGAAAATCGCGTCGAGCAGGTTGCGGCTGCGTTGCGGCGTGATATATTGCCGCGTTCGGCTTACAGCGAGGCACATGGATGAGCAAGGTACCAAGGATTGCGGTGGTGGGCAGCGCGAATGTGGATTTGACGACCTTTAGCGACAGGTTTCCCCGCCCGGGCGAAACGATTTTCGGGCAAAAATTCGATTTGGGATTTGGCGGCAAAGGCGCCAACCAGGCCGTGGCCGCGCGTTTGTGCGGGGCCGAAGTGGTGATGGTGGCGAAGCTTGGCAACGACCTGTTTGGCGAAGCGACCGTGAAGAATTTCAAGTCGCTGGGAATCGATACCACACACGTCCGGATTGTGGATGGTGTTTCAAGCGGCGTAGCGCCGATTTTCGTGGAGCCAAACGGGCAGAACCGCATCATCGTGGTGAAGGGCGCGAACGACACACTGAAGCCCGCCGATGTGGACGCGGCTGCCGAAGCGTTGCGCAGCGTGGACACGATCGTGCTGCAGTTCGAGATTCCGATGGAGACGATCGCGTACACCGTGCAGTTCGCCCGCAAGAACAACATCCGCTGCATCGTGAATCCGGCACCGGCGCAGCCAGTGGATGCGAAGCAGTTGGGCGCGGCGGATTATTTCATCCCGAATGAGACCGAGGCGGAAGTGATCACGGGCATTGCCGTGCACTCGATCGACGAAGCGAAGAAATGCGCCGCGGCCCTCCTGCAGCAGGGATTCCGCAAGGTGATTCTTACCTTGGGGAGCCGGGGCGCGCTGCTGGCTTCGCCGGAGGGCAGCGAACTGATTGCGCCGTTTGCCGTCACTCCGGTGGACACGACGGGGGCGGGCGACGCCTTCATCGGAAGCTTCGCGGTCTTTCTGGGCGCGGGCTTGCCGGAGAAGGACGCGCTGACGCGAGCGAATCTATACGCGGCGATGTCCACGATGAAGGTGGGCACACAGAAGTCCTTTCCCACCGGCGCAGAGTTTGCGGCGGAATGGAGCAAACGCGGCGGGAATGTGTAGAGATTGTAGGGGCAGGGCTCGCCCTGCCCTCTTGCGTTTGTAGAGGCCGCCGTCTGCGGCGGGCGCTTTTTCCCTCCCCCCGCCTCTACGCAGGCAAGCGGGGTCCCGACCTGGTCGGCGCCTTTACGAGATGCGTAATAAGTTCTTGAAGGCACGAGAAGTTCAAAGGAGCGTAAATGTTTGTTCTCCACAGTTATGCGTGGGCGGTGATCTTCTGCATCATCACGATGTTCTGCTGGGGTTCGTGGGCCAATACGCAGAAACTGGCGAAGAAGGGCTGGCGCTTTGAACTTTTTTATTGGGACTACACCATCGGCGTTCTGCTTCTGACGCTGATCCTCGGCTTAACGCTCGGCAGCAACGGCGCCGAAGGGCGCGGCTTTCTCGCGGACCTGGGGCAGGCTTCGCACTCCAGCATTCACTCGGCATTGATCGGCGGCGCGATTTTTAATCTGGCGAACATTCTGCTAGTGGCGGCAATCGATATCGCGGGAATGTCGGTGGCCTTTCCGGTGGGCATCGGGCTCGCGCTGGTGCTGGGCGTGTTCGTGAATTACCTGGAGCATCCCGCGGGCAACGCGATTCTGCTTTTTGGCGGCGTGCTGCTGGTGGTGCTGGCCATCATCCTGGATGCGGTGGCCTACCGCAAATTGCCGGGCGGCGCCGCGGGCATCAGCACCAAGGGGCTGGTTCTTTCGCTGGCGTGCGGTGTCACCATGGGATTCTTTTACCGCTTCGTGGCCGCCGCGATGTACCCGGACTTTGCCGTGCCGCAGCCGGGGAAGCTTGGCCCTTACGCGGCCGTTTTCGTCTTCGCCATCGGCATTTTCCTCAGCAATTTTATTTTGGGCACGTTCATCATGAAAAAGCCCTTTGTGGGCGTGCCGGTGTCGTTTGCCGATTATTTCAAGGGCTCATTCGGCACGCACCTGACGGGAATTCTCGGCGGAATCATCTGGGGCGTCGGGATGTCCTTCAACATCATCGCCGCGGGGCGCGCCACGTTTTCGATTTCCTACGGCTTGGGGCAGGGAGCAACGATGGTGGCCGCGTTCTGGGGCGTCTTCATCTGGAAAGAATTCAAGAGCGCGCCGAAGGGAACAAACGGTTATATAGCGGCGATGTTCGCGTGCTTCTTGATCGGGCTGGCGCTGATTATTGTGGCGAGGACTTCGTGAGGTAGACGAAGTAATGGAAGTAGAGGACAGACGAAGAAGCTGGCGGGAGATTTGCGTGATGGTTCAATCGAGACGAAGCTGCTTTGCGATTTTGATGTTTGGCGTGTTTGCCACCGTGGCTGTAGCTGGGCCGCGGAAGGTGATCATTGATACCGACCCCGGCACCGACGACGCGATGGCGATCATGTTGGCGCTGAATTCGCCGGAGCTCGATGTGCGCGCGCTGACGGTGGTGCCGGGGAACGTCACTGCGTCGCAGGGGTTGGAAAACGCGCTCCGCATGGTGTCCCTGGCGAATCGCTGCGACATTCTGGTGGCGGGCGGAGCGCAGCATCCCTTGTTCCAGAAACTCGTCACCGCGGAATTCTGGCACGGGCAAAACGGCTTGGCCAACGTGGAGCTCCCGCCAAGCAAGTGCAAAAAGGACCCGCGCTGGGCGCCGGACCTCATCATCGAGTTGGTGCACGCGAATCCTCACGAGATCACACTCGTGCCGATCGGGCCGCTGACGAATATCGCTCTGGCGATTGAAAAGGATCCCTCAATCGTGCCGCTGGTGAAGGAAGTGGTAATCATGGGCGGCTCGATCACCGGCGGCAATGTGAACGCCGCGGCGGAAGCGAACATCGCCAACGATCCCGAAGCCGCGCAGATCGTCTTTCAGGCCGGCTGGCAGTTGCCACTGACGATGGTCGGGCTGGACGTAGGCGACAAGACGCTGCTGACGCGGAAGCACATCGAAGCGCTGAAGAAAAATCCCGGCCCCGAGAGCGATTTCATCTACAAGGTGGCGGGTTTTCTGATCGGCCTCAGCGAAAAGTTCGGCGAAGCCGGCACGCCGATGTACGACCCTCTGGCGGTCGGCGTGGCGATCGACAGCGCTCTCGTAAAGGCCCCCGCGATGCGCGTTGATGTGGAGACGCGCGGCGAATTTACGCGCGGCGAGACGGTGGCGAATCGCCGCGGCGGCAATGAGCGCAATGTGCTGCACCATTTTCCCGACGGCGACCGCTATGTGATCGAGGGCATCGACAAGGTTGAGCCCAACGCCAAGGTATGCACCGAAGTGAATGCGGAGAAATTCTTGCAGATGTTTGTCAGCCGTATTCAAGGCAAGTAATCATGTAAGTGAACCCGGGGAGGATATTTCTGAGTTCCACTGGCAAGACAAGCGTTAGCAAGGAGTCGTTCGGTTCCAAGTTTGTGAAGCGACGAAAATTTCTCGGATTGCTGGGCCAAGCCGCCGCGGTTTCGCAATTCACACCTTTTGCTTTTCTTCCGGCCGTTCTGGAAAATCCCGGACGCGCCCGTTCAGCAGGGACTATGCACTGGCCAAAAGACATCGGAAGCCCGGTACTGGATAGCTTGCATTACGCCATCGAGAGCTCGCGCGATGTGCGCACAAATTACGAAAAGATCGTGGAGGTTGCGTCCTGGATGGCGTACGAAGAGCTGCCGATGCCCGAATACGCGCTGCCGTTTGGCTTGAGCCAGGGTGATCCGGACATGGCCATCGATTTCGTGATGGTCTCCGATTCGATCGACACGGCCTTCACCGATTTCGCCAGGCACGAAAAATTCCAAGTGGATTTCGCCGGCCTGCACTGGTCGGACTCCGAGGCGGAGTTCGCCTGCATCAAGCGCGCGCTCGACAACGGCGTGCCGTTTCTGGACGGCAAATATCTCGCCAAAATCACCCGCCCGGAACTGAACAAAGTCCTCGAGGGCAATATCGAGATGCCCATGCTCGATGAAAAGCTGGCCGTCCTCCATCAAGTCGGCAAAGTGCTGGCCGATAAATACGACGGCAAATTTCACAAATTCGTGCATTCCTGTTCACCCAAGCTCTACGACAACGGAAACGGTTTGATCGACCGCCTCGTGAAGGAGTTTCCGCGATTCAACGACGTGAGCATGCTTGACGGGCATGAAATCAAATTTTACAAGCTGCCGCAGTTGGGAATCTGGATGCTGTATGCCACGCTGCACAAGGCGGGCAAGTTTAGGTTGGACGATCCGCAGAAAATGACCGCATTCGCGGATTACATCGTACCGGTGGCCCTGCGGCTGATGGGCATCACCGGCTATTCGAAGGAACTGGAGCACGCCATCAACACCTACCAGTTGATTCCGCGCGATTCGCGCTGGGAAATCGAAATCCGCGCTCACTGTTTGTATGCCACGGCGCTGATGACCGACGAAATCAACAAACTGCGTCCGGCAAACATGCAGATCATCATTCCGCAGATTGACGCGCGCCTGTGGACGCACTATCACACCACAACGTGGCCGCATCATCTCACGCAGACCATCATGTATTAGGGCGGCATCCCGATTTTTCTTTATTCATACCCTGAAAGGAAGTTCGTTATGAAATCATTTGGCAGAATCTTTGCCCTTTCGTTGGTAATTCTAAGTTGCGCGTTCAGCTCGAGCGCCCAGGCGAAACGCAAGGTGATCATTGATCAGGACGCGGCGGGCCCGGGCGGCACGGACATGCAGGCGATCCTCGCGCTGGTGAATTCGTCGGAGACCGATGTGCTCGGCATCACCGTGCTCACCGGCGACGCCTGGCGCGATGAAGAGGTGCAACACACCTTGCGCCTGATGGAAATCATCGGCCGCAGGGACATTCCCGTTGTCCCCGGCGCGGCGTTCCCGCTGGTAAACAGCAAGGAGTACATCGCGAAGTGGGAGACGATCCACGGAAAAGTCGTCTACCAGGGCGCCTGGAATTTTTCGTCGGCGGGCAAAGTGCACGGCCCCGCGGAAATTCCTCCCATGCGCGAGGGTAATCCGTCGATCAAGGCGGCGAACGAGGATGCCGCCCATTTCATAGTCCGGATGGTGCGAAAGTATCCGCATGACGTGACGATCTATGCCGCCGGGCCGATGACCGACCTTGCCCTGGCGATCGCTCTCGATCCCGAGTTCCCGTCGCTCACCAAAGAGCTCATCATGATGGGTGGCAGCATCAACCCCCAAACGGATGATCCTGAATTCTCGTTGACGCCAACGCGCGAATTCAATTTCTGGATGGATCCCGAAGCGACGCACGCGGTGTTGCACGCGAAGTGGCCCCGCGCGGTGGTGACGACCGTGGATATTTCCGTGAAAACGCACATGGAAAAGAGCCTGATCGAGCAGGTCCGCAAAAGCCCGGAGCCCGCGGCGCAGTATGTCGCGAAATACGCGGAGCCCGGCTACTTGTGGGATGAATTGGCCGCCGTAGCGTGGCTCGATCCCGGCATCATAACCAAGTGGCGGAAACTCTACATGGACATCGACGTGGACCATGGCGCCGGCTACGGGAACACTCTGGTCTGGACGCCGGGATTGCAGCCCGGAATGGGCGAGATCCTTGTGGAAGTGCAGGACGACTTGAACAAGGAGAAGTTTTATAAGGAGTATGTGGAACTTCTCTCGCGGCCCGCTCCCGGGGCGAAAGACGCGACGGGCAATTAAGAATTCAGGAACGGCGGCCTGACCGGATCGGCCCCCCCGCCTTTGTAGGGGCGGCTTTACTCCGCCTTCTTTCTTTTTCCCACCCATGCACCGCCCCCGACCCGTCGGGACCGCGACCCACACGTGCCGCCAGCCGTTCGCGGTGATATGCTAAATAATTAGCGTTAGCAGACGAAGGCGGCCTGACGGAGACAGGGCATGGATACACACAAACAACCGAGGTTGGAGATCACCGACCGGCAAGGAAATCGGATAGTGAGCGAGAATCCGACAGGGCAGACGATTGCCACGCTGCAAGGAACGCCGCTCAGCGCCAATCGTGGCACTTCGCTGAACCTCGATTGGGTGGAGAGCGTACGCGTTAATTTGAGCGCCGTCGAGCGCCGCGCTGCCACGATTGTCACCCGTCGCACCGTAAAGAAAGACTGGCAGATCGCCTGGCTGCTCCGCGCAATCACCTGCATGGACCTGACGACGCTCAGCGGTGACGACACCGACGACCGCGTGCGCCGCCTGTGCGCCAAAGGGCGCCAGCCGATCCAGCAGGAACTGGTCGAAAAATTGGGAATCGAAGAATTGCAGCTTCACGTCGGCGCCGTGTGCGTCTATCACCTTTTCGTGGAAACGGCGCGTCGCGCATTGGAAGGCACCAACATTCCCGTAGCTGCGGTGTCCACTGGCTTTCCCGCAGGTCTTTCGCCGCTGGAAGAGCGCATCGCGGAAATCCGGCGCTCGGTGGAAGCCGGCGCGCAAGAGATCGACGTTGTGATCACCCGCGCACATGTGTTCGGCGCGAAGTGGCAGAAGCTCTACGACGAAATCGTGGCCTTCAAGGACGCCTGCGGCCCGGCCCATCTGAAGGTGATTTTGGGAACCGGCGATTTGCTGACCCTGCGCAATGTCGCGCGGGCGAGCCTCGTAGCAATGATGGCCGGCGCGGATTTCATCAAGACTTCCACGGGAAAAGAAACCATAAACGCCGTCCTGCCCGTGGGCGTGGTGATGACGCGCGCGATCCGCGAGTATGCCGAGGAAACCGGCATGGCCGTCGGATTCAAGCCCGCGGGCGGCATTCGGACGGCGAAACAATCGCTGGAATGGCTGGCGCTGATGAAGGAAGAGCTGGGCAACAGCTGGCTCGACGCGCATCTGTTTCGTTTCGGAGCCAGCGGCATGCTGGCCGATATCGAGCGCCAACTCGAATTCCATGTGACCGGCCGGTACTCAGCGGAATATCGGCACCCGATTGCGTGATTAAGTAAATAAAACACCAGGAGCACAGCCACAAACGGCTGCGCTACGAAGGATAAATGACCAATGGGAAAAAAAGCGAGTGCGAAGGACGCGGAACTGATCTTGAAACTTTATGACTTGCGGCGCGAGCCGGAACTTCGCAAGGCGCGCGACTGGTGGCTCTGGAAATTTTCGCCGCTCAACGCGGACGATTTCCTGAAAGTGGCCGGCGCCTCCGGATCGCAGGAAAACAATTGGCTGCGCCAGGGCGGAAGCTACTGGGGAATGGCGGCGGCGCTGGTGCGGCAGGGGATGCTGGACGAGGAACTATTCCTGCGCCCCGCTTGCAGTGGCGAGATGTTCTTCATGTTCGCAAAGGTCTATCCCTTCCTGACGGAACTCCGCGAGAAGTCCGGCGACCCGGAAATGTTTCTCGATGTCGAGAAAGTGATCACGGGAACGAAATGGGGCCGGGAGCGCCTGAAGTTTGTCCTGAAGCGGATTGAAGCGTCACGCGAGAAGAAGGCGAAAGAGGCCCAGGCGTAGGATTGCAAGCGCAGTCAGGCTGCGCCTCAGAGGAGCACCCAGGCAAAATGAGCGTCGTCGAAAAATTCAGAACGATGGAGTATGGCCCGGCCCCGGAAGATCCCAAGGAGTCGCTGCTGTGGCTCGACCAGCACAACCGGAAGTTCGGCCATTTTATCGACGGTGCCTGGCGCGCTCCCGCGGAAGAAAAATATTTTGAAACATCCGATCCCTCTGCCGGAACCCTGCTGGCGGAGGTTGCGCAGGGAACCGCCGCGGACATCGATGCCGCGGTAAAAGCCGCGCGGAAGGCTCTGCCCGCTTGGCAGAAGCTGACGCCGCATGCGCGCGCCAGGTATTTGTACGCGCTCGCGAGGCAGGTGCAGAAGCATTCGCGGCGGCTCGCGGTGCTGGAGACGCTCGACAACGGCAAGCCGATCCGCGAGAGCCGGGACATCGATATCCCTCTCGTAGCGCGCCATTTTTATCATCATGCCGGCTGGGCGCAACTCCTCGAACAGGAATTTCCCGGCTACACCGCTTGCGGCGTCGTAGGGCAGATCATCCCCTGGAATTTTCCTTTATTGATGCTGGCGTGGAAAATCGCTCCGGCACTGGCAACTGGCAACACCGTGGTGCTGAAGCCCGCGGAGTATACCCCGCTGACCGCGCTGGCGTTCGCCGAAATTTGCAGCGAGGTGGGCCTGCCGAAGGGCGTCGTGAATATCGTTACCGGCGACGGCAGCACCGGCGAAGCCCTGGTAAAACATCCAGACGTGAACAAGATCGCCTTCACTGGCTCGACCGAGGTCGGCCGCGCCATCCGGAGAGCGACGGCGTCGAGCCACAAGAAACTCTCCCTGGAACTTGGCGGAAAATCTCCCTTCATCATTTTTGAGGACGCGGATCTCGACGGCGCAGTTGAAGGTCTTGTCGACGGTATCTGGCTCAATCAGGGGCAAGTCTGCTGCGCCGGCTCCCGCCTGCTGATGCAGGAAAGCGTCGCGGAGAAAATGACCCGCAAGCTCCAGGCGCGGATGAGCACTCTGCGGGTAGGCGCTCCGCTGGACAAGGCGATTGACATCGGCGCAATTGTGGCTCGCGTGCAACTGGATCGCATTGATCGGCTGGTGAAACAAGGCATCGCCGAAGGCGCCACGTGCTGGCAACCCGAAGTCCTGCTGCCCGCGCGCGGGTTGTACTACAAGCCGACGCTGCTCAGCAACGTGCACCCGGCTTCGATCGTCGCGCAGCAGGAAATCTTCGGCCCGGTGCTCGCGGCGATGACGTTCCGCACGCCGCGCGAAGCGGTGGAGCTCGCGAACAACACAGTCTATGGGCTGGCGGCAAGCGTCTGGAGCGAAAGCATCAACGTGGCGCTGCACGTTTCCGCACAATTGAAGGCCGGCGTGGTCTGGGTGAACAGCACCAACCTCTTCGACGCGGCATGCGGCTTCGGCGGCTATCGCGAAAGCGGCTACGGGCGCGAAGGTGGCCGCGAAGGGCTTGCGGAATATCTGGAGCCGGCCTGGTTCCGCAAAGCGCCCGCGGTGAAAAAGAACGGCGCGGCGAAGAAGGATCACGCGGAAGTGGCGAATCCCGGCATCGATCGCACCGTGAAACTCTATATCGGTGGCAAGCAGGTCCGTCCGGACTCCGGCTACAGCATCGAAATCCGCGGAAAAAAGGGCCAACTTCTGGGCGAATCGCCCCTCGGCAATCGCAAGGATGTGCGCAACGCGGTGGAAGCGGCGCGCAAGGCGGAATCATGGAGCAAGACCACCGCTCACAATCGCGCGCAGGTCCTCTATTACATCGCGGAGAATCTCTCCCAACGCAGCGACGAAATTTCCGCAAGGCTGGAGGCGGCCGTGGGCAAAAAGCAGGCCGCCGAAGAAGTGCAGCGCAGCGTCGAGCGGCTCTTTTCCTATGCGGGCTGGGCGGACAAGTTCGACGGCGCGGTGCACAACCCGCCGATGCGCAATGTTTCGATCGCGATGAACGAAGCGCTGGGCACCGTCGGGGTCGTTTGCCCAGCGGAATATCCCCTGCTCGGTTTTTTCACCCTGGTGCTCCCGCTGATTGCCGCGGGAAACACGGTCGTCGCTGTCCCCTCCGAATCTTATCCGTTGATCGCGGGAGACCTTTACCAGGTTTTCGAAACGAGTGACCTGCCGGGAGGAGTAATCAATATCGTTGCGGGCCGCGCCACCGAACTCCTGAAGGTCCTGGCCGAGCACGACGATCTTGACGGCATCTGGTGCTATGGCGATGCCGAGATGTGCGCCAGCGCCAAGGCGCTTTCCGTCGGAAACCTGAAACAGGTTTGGACCAACGAGGGACGCCACATCGATCTCTTCAGCACTCCGCAAAGCGAAGGCCGCTGGTACCTCGAACACGCCCACCAAGTGAAAAATATCTGGGTCCCCTACGGCGAATAGGCCGCGTCTGACATCGTTCCCGGTAAAGTTGAATTCGCCCTCACCAACACGCGAATGTCATCCCGAACCCGCGTCTTTTGCGGGTGAGGGATCTGCTTTTCGCTTGTGGCCAGCGTTCCAGCGTGGATGTCAACAGAGCTACATGGCTTCTAACAAAAAAAGAGGGGGATGGCCTCGGCCATCCCCTTTGACATTTTCGCGCCCGGGATTACTGGCCCGACGCGGCGGTGTAGAACACCACGAACAGCGGTTGGTTATCGGTTGCAACGGTTAGCGGCGTCGTGGGCGTCAGGCCCCCCGGCGTCGAACTGCTCGTCGAACCAATCGTGAACAGTGAAATGGTGTTGTCAAAGTTGTTGTCGATTGCCATCAGAACCCCTGTTGGGTCGATGGCCATTCCAAAGGGACTGTTGCCGGTCAGTTGAGGAGTGCCAATCTGAGCACCAATCACGCCAGTGGCGGGATTCAGGTTAAAGGCAAAGACATGACTTGGAGGGTCTGGTGGCCCGCCAGTGGAGTCGAGGACGTACAAATATTTCCCCGTCGGGTCGGTAATGACATTGATGGTAAACGTAGCGCCAGTGATCGGAGTGTCCGCCCCAACGCTGGTCAGTTCGCCCGTGTTGCTGTTGATGCTATAGCCGGACACCGTTTGTGGAGGCCCTTCGTTTGCCACATACAGATGCCCGTTCACGTCGGTTGTGCCAAAGAACGGCGTAGCGCCGGTCGCGATGGTCGGAGTGGGAAGCGGCGACAACTTGCCGGTTGTTTGATCGATGCTGTATTCACTGATGGTATTTCCGGGGCTAGTAGTTGTGCCGCTGTTGACCACGTAGACGTACTTGCCTCCGCGGTCCGTCATGATCCACATCGGATTGTTCAGGGTTGCGTCGTTGTAAGGGTTAAACGACGGAATCGCGGTCAAGGCCCCGTTTGTGGCCGGCGTCGCGACCCCAGTCTGGGCAATCGAAAAACCATAGATGGTGTTATCGGCGCTGCTGATCACATAGATGAATCGTCCGGTCGGATCGATCACTCCGACGTTGAAACTATGTATGGAGGTGGAAGCTTGTGTCGGCGCCTGGGTGGATTCGCTGAAGGAACCGTCGGTTGAATTGACGTCGTCCACATGCAGAAACCCATCGCCATCGATGTAGTACATCAGATCGCCGGAGGGATGCAGCAGCACCTGTTGTGGTGAGGATGCGCCCACCGTTGGAGTGGGAAGTGGCGTCAGGGGAGTGGGGGATGTGACGTCCACCGAATATCCGGAAATGGTGCCGCTAGAGCTGGTTCCTCCCTGAGCGTCGGCAACGTACGCGAATCGGGCCGTGGCCGGTTGCACCGCGAGCGTTGCTGCGCCGGTGAATCCAGTGACCGTCTCCGTGGCAATGATCGTGGACGTTCCGGCGGTGAGGCCCAGCGCAACGCCGCTGTTCGCATCGATGGTGGCCACATTCGGGGAACCGGATAACCAGGTAACCGGATTTTGTGGCGCCTGAATCGTGCCATTGACCAGCTTCTCCATCGCCGTAAACAGCGTTGTGGTCCCGGTGGCAATGGAGATCACGGTAGGAGTCACCACGAGCGTAGTCGTCGCAGGCTGGCCTACGTTTAGGACGGCTTGCCCTGTGGTTCCGCCATCGCAACTCGTGGCCGTGATGGTGGTAACGCCGGTGGCTTTGGCGGTGGCGTTGCCGGTCTGGTCGATGGTGGCCACATTCGTGTCGGAACTGCTCCAGGTTGCCTGGCTGGAAACATCAAAAATGCCGGGCCCCCCCGCGGCGAGTGTGAAGTTGCCAGTGGCAAGAAACTTCTGGCTGCCACCTGGCGCCGCGGTCGACGTGGCGGGCGCGACGCTGATCGAATTGAGTTGATCCACGGCAAGGGGTTGGCTGGTGGCCGCAATCCCCATCGATGTGGCTCCAATATTGGTCATGCCCGCACCGACGCCGGTGGCAACTCCCGAGGTGTCGATCGAGGCCACGGATGTGCTCGACGAACTCCACGCGACCGTAATACCGACTTGCGTGGAGTTGCCATTCGTGTAGTGAGCCGTGGCGGTGTATTGCAATTTGCCGCAAATCGCCGTCACGGGAGGGGGAAGGACCGCTGGCCGGGCCGCGGATTCACCGGCGTCGCGGCGGGCGGCACTTCGAACACCGTTGGCAAGCGAAGCGCTCACGTATATCTCTCCGTTGCTCGGGGCGATGGTAAGCGAACTTAACGTGAGCTGAGGGGGTTTGGAACCGGAACTGCAAGCAATCAGGATCGCTGCACAGAACAACACTATCCCCGAAAATGCCAAATGGCCGGGCTTGCTCATGATGACGCCTCCTCAGTGTCGTTGCAGAATTCAATCGGACAGAGAAATGAGGCCGTTGGGAAATAAATGAGATGAGCGACGGAGTCAGTGCGGCGGGCGAGGCTCCCACTCCGTCCAGAAGTTTTGGATCCCAAGACGCCTCTGCTGGAGGCACCATACTTGAAACCCAGGACCACGTCAAATTGTCCTTGGCGTCACAGTTCCCATTTCCTGAACTCTTCGCCCGGAGAAAACTTCACCAATCGCCGTTGGCGGACCGGACAATCTCCTGATTGTCCTCCGCCGAACCTTCTGCAATGATGCGACGATGGGATTCCGGCTGTAACCAAATTCCCGGTGACATCCTCGAACTAAAGGACCTCCGAACATGCCCCGACTTCTGACACTCGAAGATCATCGCCTGGAAGAAGCGCGACTTCGCAAGAAGCACTGGAAGCGCTGGGGGCCTTACCTTTCGGATCGCCAGTGGGGTACGGTCCGCGAAGATTACAGCGCGAACGGCACCGCTTGGGAATATTTCCCCTTCGAGCACTCCCATGCCCGGACCTATCGCTGGGGCGAGGACGGCATCGGCGGAATTTGCGACCGCCACCAGATGATTTGTTTCGCGCTGGCTCTTTGGAATGGCAAGGATCCCATCCTGAAAGAGCGCCTCTTTGGCCTGACCGGCAATCAGGGCAACCACGGCGAGGACGTGAAGGAGTGCTATTTCTATCTTGACTCCACGCCAACCCACAGCTACATGCGCATGCTTTACAAATATCCGCAAGCGGAGTTTCCCTATCGCTGGCTTGTGGAGGAAAACGGGAAGCGCGATCGGACCAAGCCGGAGTTTGAGTTGCTGGATACCGGCGTGTTTCAGGAGAACCGCTACTTCGACGTCTTCTTGGAATACGCCAAAGCCGATGTGGAAGACATCCTGATCAAAATAACGGCGTTCAACCGTGGGCCGGAGGCCGCCCCGCTGCATCTATTGCCGACGCTCTGGTATCGCAACACTTGGTCGTGGGGAAAGGACTTGCGGCGGCCTGTCGCACGAAGGGCGCCGGATACGCCGGGCTCCTTGTGCACCGAGCTTCAACACTGGCAGTACGGAAAGCGATGGCTGCTGGCGGCCGGCACTCCCGAGTTGCTCTTCACGGAGAACGAGACCAACTACGAAGAGATCTTCAAGTTTCGCAGCCGTACGCCTTATGTAAAGGATGGTTTTCACTCTTATCTGATCCGCGGCAACAAGGCAGCCGTGAACCCCCAGCACACCGGCACTAAGATGGCCGCCCACTATGCCTTGCAAGTCGCACCCGGAGAGTCCGCCACACTCAAGCTGCGGCTCACCGACCTTGACCCTCTGGGCGGCATGGATCCCGATTCACCGATGGTCGGCACAATTTCGGGTCCCGGTCACCACGAACGCGCTGCCGATGTTCCCGGTACCAATGATTTTGGCGCAGGTTTCGACGCGGTGTTCGCCGACCGTCAAAAAGAGGCGACTGAATTCTACGAATCCAGAATCACTAAAGGGATGTCTGACGACGCGCACCATGTTATGCGGCAGGCGTATTCCGGAATGTTGTGGAACAAACAGTTCTATCACTATGACGTTTACACCTGGCTCGAAGGCGATCCGGCCGGGCCCGAGCCTCCCCCGGAACGCTTGCACGGTCGCAACAAGGACTGGACGCACCTTTACAACGACGACGTCATCTCTATGCCCGACAAGTGGGAGTACCCCTGGTATGCCGCGTGGGACCTGGCGTTTCACTGTATTCCCCTGGCGATCATCGATCCAGACTTCGCCAAGGAGCAGCTCATCCTGCTGCTCCGCGAATGGTACATGCATCCGAACGGCCAGTTGCCCGCGTACGAATGGGCCTTCGGCGACGTAAATCCTCCCGTGCACGCGTGGGCCGCCTGGCGCGTTTACAAGATCGAGCGGCGCGTCCGCGGCGTGGCAGACCGCAGCTTCCTGGAGAAAGTGTTTCACAAGCTGCTCTTGAATTTTACGTGGTGGGTAAACCGCAAAGATCCGGACGGGCATAACATTTTTCAAGGCGGGTTTCTTGGGCTCGACAACATCGGAGTGTTTGACCGCTCCGCCCCGTTGCCGACCGGAGGCCATCTCGAACAGTCCGATGGCACAAGCTGGATGGGCATGTACTGCCTGAACATGCTGGCGATTGCGCTGGAACTTGCGAAAGACGATCAGGCCTACGAAGACGTGGCCAGCAAATTCTTCGAGCACTTCGTCTATATCGCGCGCGCCATAAACGACATGGGGCCCAACGGCCGCTCGCTTTGGGACAATGAAGACGGTTTCTACTACGACCTGCTCCACCTGCCGAACGGGGATGAGCATTTCCTGAAGATCCGCTCAATAGTGGGCCTGATTCCTCTGTTTGCGGTGGAAACCCTCGAGCCGGAGATCGTGGACCGCTTGCCCGGTTTCAAACGGCGTATGCAATGGTTCATCGATAACCATCCCGATGTTCCGGAACATATCGAAATGACGCAACGTTCCGCGCGAGGCGTGCGCCGGCTGCTTTCGCTGGCAAATCGCAAGCAGTTGAAGCGAATCCTCTGCCGCATGCTCGATGAGACGGAATTTTTCTCGCCGCATGGCATACGGGCGCTCTCCCGCTATCACGAGGACCATCCTTACGAGGTGCAGGTGAACGGGCACACCAGCAGAGTTGATTACGAGCCCGCCGAATCGAATACCGGGGTATTTGGCGGCAACTCCAACTGGCGCGGGCCCATCTGGTTTCCCGTGAATTACCTGCTCATCGAATCGCTGCAGAAGTATCACCATTATTTCGGCGAGGACTTCAAGATTGAATGCCCCACGCACTCGGGCAACGAATCTGATCTATGGCAGGTGGCGCAGGAGATTTCGAAGCGCCTGACCCGCATCTTTGTTCGCGGCAAAGACGGGAAACGCCCCTTTGCCGGCGGTCAGGAACTCTTCAACAGCGATCCCCACTGGCGCGACCTGATCCTCTTCTACGAATATTTTCATGGCGACAACGGCGCGGGTCTCGGCGCCAGTCACCAGACCGGCTGGACCGGATTGGTCGCGAAACTATTGGAGCAGAGCGGAGAGTAAGACTTGTCGCTTCTTGCTGAAGTGCAATTTGGAAGAGAAATCCTCGGCAACCTGGAACTTGCCGAAAGCCGCGAGTGGCTGGTCACCAACGGCATCGGCGGATTTGCCTCCGGCACCGCGGCGGGGACTTCCACTCGCCGCTATCACGCTCTCCTGATGGCTTCGCTGCACCCTCCCACGGACAGGACGCTTCTCGTTGCGGGACTCGACGAAACGGTGCGCTACGCCGAAACCAATTTTCCACTGGCGACGAACCGCTGGTTGAGCGGCGATGTTTCTCCCAAAGGTTACCTGCAAATCGAGAGTTTTCACCTGGAAGGCACAAAGCCCGTGTGGCGCTACGCCCTTGCGGATGCGTTGCTGGAAAAACGCGTGTGGATGAAGCAAGGGGAAAACACCACGTTTGTCGAATACACGCTCGCCCGGGGCAATTCCGCGATCGACATCGAAGGGAAAGTCCTTGTCAGCTACCGCGATTTCCATGCCACCACTCACAGTGACGGCTGGCTGATGAAAATTGAGCCACTCGAAAAGGGAATTCGCGTGGTGGCATTCGAAGGAGCCACCCCGTTCTACCTGAAGAGCGCGTCCGCTGCTTTTGAACCGCGCCACGAGTGGTATCGGGATTTTCTTCTCACAGCAGAGCGCGAGCGCGGCCTGGACGACCATGAAGATCGGCTGATGGCAGCGGTGTTTCGCGCGCGGGTTGCCGTCGGCGAGAAATTGACGCTTGTTTTTTCCACGGAGCCTGAGCCGCTGCTGGACGGCGAGCAGGCCCGAGTTCTGCAGTCCAATCACGATTTGAAACTGTTCCAGGCATGGCAACAGAAACATGCCGCAACAGTTGCAACGCCGCCCGACGATGAACCCGGCTGGTTGTGGCAGCTCGTCTTGGCTGCCGATCAATTTATTGCCAGCCGCGCCCTGCCCGATGATCCTGATGGCCTCACCGTCATGGCCGGCTACCCGTGGTTTGGCGACTGGGGCCGCGACACCATGATTGCGCTTCCCGGGCTTACTCTTCCGCTGGGGCGCCCGCAGATCGCGCGCAAAATTCTGGAGTCGTTTGCGCGCTACATTGACCATGGGATGCTGCCGAATAACTTTCCGGACCGCGGCGGCGCGCCTCAGTACAACACGATTGACGCGGCTCTCTGGTACTTCGAGGCAGTGCGGCAGTATTTCGATGCCACACAGGATCTGCCGCTTGCTAACAAGCTTTTTCCCGTCTTGGCCGCCATCGTGGACGCCCATGTTGCGGGAACCCTGTACAACATCAAAGTAGACCCCGCCGACGCGCTCTTGTACGGCGGCAGCCCCGAAGTCCAACTCACCTGGATGGACGCGAAGATCGGCGACTGGGTGGTCACCCCGCGCATCGGAAAGCCCGTCGAGATCAACGCACTTTGGATCAATGCGCTGAACACCATGGGGCAGTTGGCGCGGCGCCTGGCACGGCCGGCGGAAGGTTATCTAAAACTGAAACAGAAAGCGGAGAAAAATTTTCAGAAATTCTGGAATCCCGCGCGCAACTGTTGCTTTGACGTGATTGATGTGCCGGGCGGAGGCGCGGACGCATCCCTGCGTCCAAATCAGGTGTTTGCCGTCTCCTTGCCGGTCAGTCCGCTTACTCGGGAGCAGTCTAAGGGCGTTGTGGAAGCGCTGGGGCGCGAATTGCTCACATCCTGCGGGCTGCGCAGCCTGGCGCCTTCGGAACCCAGCTATCTGGGCAAATACGCGGGCGGGCCCCGCGAACGCGATTCCGCGTATCACCAGGGAACCGTCTGGGCGTGGCTGCTGGGGCCGTATGCTCTTGCGCATTACACGGTGTACGGTGACCGAGCGACGGCTCAAAGTTTTCTCGAACCCCTGGGCAGAAGTATCTACTCGGCGGGACTTGGCAGCATCAGCGAAATTTTCGGCGGTGATGCCCCGTTTCCCCCAGCCGGATGTTTCGCCCAGGCCTGGAGCGTCGCCGAAACGTTTCGCGTCTGGGAGTTTCTGGCTGGACAGCCATACAAATCCGCCTAGATGGGGTTCTTCAAATACAACAAAAATTGTCATCCTGTGGCTATCCGACGAAGATGGCCGAAGGACCTCAGCGTACAGCCCTTGTAAGATGTACCGGAGCGTTTGATCAGGCGGCCTAGTCCAACCGCGGTGCAGGCTCGTAAAGCTCAATCAAAACTTTCCCAGCGTCAGGGGCCGGGACGAGGAAAAAATTCACGCGGGTGCCATCGGCGCCCTGACGCGTGTCCGGATACACCGCCTGCACATTGAATTTGGTTTTCAGTATCTGCGTCGCACGTTCCACATTAGTGCAAAGATACTCGATCTGCTGGATCCCCTCCCCGAACTTTTTCAGGAATTTCGCGATCGCCCCGCCGCCTGCCGCATCCCTGGTGGTTAAAACGTCCATCGAGAGGCCCCCGGGAAAGTGCAGTTCGAATTCCAGGGCATCCTGGTCCGGCGGCACTTCCGAAAGCCGCGGCAAACCAGCCGCTTCATGGATCTGCTCAAACCGCTCGCGCGTCACGGCAAGCCCGATGGTCACTTTGGGCTCGTTGCCATTCAGCAGCGCGGCCAGTTCTTCGTCTCCCCACCAGGGATAAGCGGCATGGTCGGCGAGCGCCCGGCCCGTCTTGTAAATCTCCGTTGCGGAAACGGCCCGCGTCTCCGAATCCGAGGAAGACATTCCCTCAATCGCGCGTTGCATTAGCTCGTTCATCAGTTCACCTGAATCAGATGCATGAAATCACTCAAAGACATATTAACCCGTTCCCGGCTCTTTCTTCTTCACCGGACGCGTCAGGACGGAAATGAGCATGGCAAGCAGCAGAATTCCTCCCACCACACACAGCGAAAGCGCCACGGAAATATGCACCCAGGGATCGGCCACCATTTTCGCGCCGATGAACATCAGCACCAGCGCCAGCCCAATTCCCAGATAGTGGAAATAGTCCAGGACATCCGCCAGCAGGAAATACAGAGCGCGCAGGCCGAGAATCGCGAAAACGTTGGAGGTGTAAACAATAAACGGGTCGCGGGTGATCCCGAAGATCGCGGGGATGGAGTCCACGGCAAACGTCACATCGGTGATCTCCACGATCAGCAGCACCAGCAAAAGTGGCGTGGCAAAAAGCCTGCCGTCTTCGCGGAGGAAGAACCGCTGATCGCGGTATCCCGACGTGACTCGCAGGTGCGAACTGGCAAAACGAAAGATGGGATTTTTTTCGTAATGAACCTGCTTTTCCCGTTTCCACAGCATGTGCAACCCGGTGTACACAAGGAACACGCCGAACGCAGGCAGGATCCACTGGAACCTGGCGACCAGCACGGCGCCCGCACCGATCATGATGCCGCGCATCACCAGCGCGCCAAGAATCCCCCACGCCAGCACCCGGTGCTGCACCGCCTCCGGCACCTGAAAGGCGCGGAAGATCACCAGAAACACAAACAGGTTGTCTACGCTGAGCGCTTTTTCAATGACGTAGCCGGTAAAGTATTCCAGCCCACGTTGCGAGCCATACCAGTGCCAGACGCACCAGCCGAAGCACAGCGCCCCCGTGATCCACAGAGCACTGCCAAATGCCGCCTCGCGAAACGTGATTTTGTGGGCTTTGCGGTGGAACACGCCCAGGTCCAGGGCCAATGCGAGAAGGACAAATAGATTGAACCCGACCCACAGAATGGGGCTGCCCATGGCTTCAGGATAACGCAGTTCAGGGATGCATTGAGTTGTAGTTCTGCCCGTTTAGATTGGACCCGTTCAGATTAGAAAGCACGAGTTGCGTCGGGGCTCCGGACTGCACCGTCACCGGCACGTCCCAGATCAGTCTCCGGTCGCCGGCGGCCGCGTCCAGGCCGAGCGTGCTCACCCAGTAGTTTCCCGCCGGCAGGCCTCTGACGGCCATATGGCCCTCGAGATCCGTGTCGCCCTTCGCGGCCATGTACTTGGTCTGGGCCAGTTCGGGGGCCAGTTGGGCCACTTTCTGCTTTTGCTCCTGCACGGCCTTGTCCCATTTATATTTTGGATTCACGCCGCCGAGTTCCGTTTCCATGCCGGAAATAGTCGCGGGGTGGGCTTCCACGAACTTTTTTGTCGCGGACATGTACTCCTGTTTGAGTTTGAAATATTTGGTGGGATTGGCTTCTGCGTCCGCTTCTTTGTATTTGGGTGTGGGCAAACCGTTTGTCACGCCGCCGCTGTTCGAGCGTTCATAGCCGGCAAAAAATTCAGGAACGTTCATCACGTCGTCGGGAGTGATGAGTTTATCCACCTCAGGGGCCGTCAGGTCGATGATCGAGTGCTGCTTCATCCAGGCCTTCAATTCCGGCGAAATCTTCAGGTCGTTGATGAAATCTTCGCGGGCTTGCAGCGGATATTGGGCCGCGACTTCCTTCCAGATGTCTGCGTAGCTTTTCGTCAAAATGTAAAAAGTGAACTGGCGGACCGGCTCGGGATGTGCCCCGGTCGGCGAGATGCGCGCGGTCAGCTCCAGGGAACCGGTCGCGCCCTGCCCAAAGCTCGCTTGCCCCAGCGAGAGGAGGGTGCCAAATAGCACCAGGAGAGTCATTCTGTTTCGCATGGCCTCATCGTAGCAGAACGCGCAGCGCGGTCCCGTCAAACAACAGGGCGCGTGTCCTAAACAGACAAGCCGTCTCGTGCGGCCCCAGGGACAGTTCAGTCCGGGTCACCTTGACATCATGATGCTAAATTGTCATCATCTTGATGTGCGAACAACGCTTACTCTCGACGAAGATGTCGCGAAATCCCTTAAGCGGGAGATGCGCCGGACAGGCACCAACTCCCTGAAGGCCGCCGTTAATCATTTTCTAAGGCTGGGATTAATGCTTTCGGGCAAGCAAGAACGCAAACGGTTTGTGGTCCATCCGCGTCCGATGGGGTTGCCAGCCGGGTTGAGCTACGATAGCGTCGAAGACTTGATAGAGGCTCTCGAAGGCCCGGCGCACAAATGATTGTCCTCGACGCGAATCTCTTGCTGTATGCATATGATTCGCGTTCCGATAAACACGAGCAGGCGCGCCAATGGGTCGAGCATGCCTTTTCAGAAGAAACAGTCATTGGTCTGCCATGGCAAACTGTGGCAGCGTTCATCCGCGTCTCAACCAATCCTCGAATTCCGGGGGCACGATTCACGCTTGATCAAGCCGTTCAGGTGGTCGACCAATGGTTAGAACAGCCAAACGTTCGGCTTCTTGCGCCGGGGGACCAGCACTGGACTATTTTTAAAAAGTTGTTGATTGCGGGTCAGGCTCGCGGGCCACTCGCCGCAGACGCGCAACTAGCAGCACTGACGATTGAGAATGGCGGCGTGTTGCACACGACAGACCGTGATTTTGCTCGTTTCACAGGACTGAAATGGACGAATCCCATCGAATTGGGTGGCGCGGGGGCATAACTCCGGAATTCAGTCGCAACTTCTCACCATTCTGGCATTTAAAGTAAAGTCTGGTTAGTACAGGCGGAAGGTGACTTCGAAGGGGACTTGCACATTCACAGGCTTGCCATTTGGGCCGTTCGCCGGCTTGCAGCGCCAGGTACGCAGTGTGTTGATGGTGGACTCATCCAGACCGAGACCCGGGCTCTTGACTACGCGCGGATTGGTCACGCGCCCGTCCACGGTCACAATCGCCTCCACCAGTACCGTGCCGGAATACTTCGCCTTGCGCGCTTCGTCCGAGTACGGGGGATTCGGCATATAGAAGCAGGAGGGCAATCCAACGCCATTCACGCCTGCGCGGAATGCTCCGCCGCCGGTCCCGCCGCCTTCTCCCGGACCAAGGCCGCCGCCCGTGCCGCTTCCGATACCGCCACCTTCGCCAGTGCCAATACCACTGCCGCCGCCGGTGCCGTTGGACATGTTCACAACCGACTGCAACGGGTCACCCATGTTGGTGAGCGGTGAATTCGGCACTTTCAGGTCCGGTGGGCCAAGCAGTGTCGCGTCCATTGCCAGCTTCGGATTGGGATTCTTGATCACTGCGGTCGGCGCGGCAAATTGCGTCATCGCAAATCTCGGCGCTCTCCCCTTCGTCGGAGGCAAAGTGGAGCGATCTCCCCCTCCGCCCCCTCCGCCAGCCTTGTTGGCTCCAGCCGGCAGCTTCGTCACATAAGGCGAAATATCCAGGGGTGTCACATCCAGCTTGTTCTTAGCCTGGGTGGTGGTGGGCAGCATGTTCGTAAGGAAAGGAACAATTAGCAGCGCAATAATGCAGGCATGGACCACCAGCGCAATCGCCTGGGTCCAGCCAAAATTCTCATCCTTCGACCAGATATCCTTTACCTGGACCGGCTTGATCCCCGCAGGCATCACCGCCCGGGTGGGCGAAAAAAACTCCTTCAACTGCTCAACGAACCCGCCAAAGTTGCCGCCCCAGTCCACTTCCAGGCGCTTGTTCACAGGGCCTTTGCGAACCTTGGGCCCGGACAGAAAGAACTTCAGATTTTCGCTTAGGCCGGAACCAAAGGAATTCTTGGTGAAGGGAACGTCGCTGCGCTCGATGATCTTGACCGGCCGCTCCAGCAGGAACTGCTTCAGGTTGGACCAGAAATCATTCGGCATCAGGTGGGCGGGCGCGCCAAAATCAGGCAAAGCACTCCTGGGGACCGGAATCACTTCCTCTGGCCCCGTGCGCTTGGGCTTCCGGAGTTCGTCTGGTAGAAGGTTGATTGGACCCGGCACCGTTATCCCCTCAAGTAGTGTAGACGCGAATCCGCGCCAATCGGTTTACCTTAACCCATATGATTCGCGCGGGCCGGGAAAGGTTGCGCTATCCCATCGGCTGACACAACTTCTCCAATATTGTAACATACGTAGTTACTTTGCTTTCCAAAGTTTCCCGCTTTGCAACGCTGCCTGTTGACCCTCCAGATACACTGGAAGTGGCGGATTAGAAGGGACATTCGTTGACCGAATCCATGACCGAACCATTGGAACTGAAGAAAACTCTGAACCTGCCAAAGACCGATTTTGCGATGAAGGCCAGCCTGCCTCAGAACGAGCCGAAGCAACTTGAGGCTTGGCAGGCGGCGAATCTCTACGAGCAGATTCTGGCCGCGCGCGAGGGCAAGCCTTCCTTCGTGCTGCATGACGGCCCGCCCTATCCCACCGGCACGATTCACCTGGGCACCGGCCTGAACAAGATTCTCAAGGACATGATCGTCAAGTCCAAGAGCATGGCGGGGCATCGCGCGCCCTACGTCCCCGGATGGGATTGCCATGGCCTGCCCATCGAAACCCAGGTGGAAAAGCAGTTGGGCGGGAAGGGCAAGGTTTCTCCCCCGGAATTCCGCCAGATGTGCCGCGACTACGCTACGCGCTACGTCGGGCAGCACAAGCGCGATTTCAAGCGCCTGGGTGTGTTCGGGCGCTGGAACGATCCATATCTGACGATGAGCCACCAGTACGAAGCCACCATCGCGGGCGCCTTCCTGGATTTCATCGAAAAGGGTTACGTCTACCGCGGGCGCAAGCCGGTCTACTGGTGCATCTACGACAACACGGCCCTCGCCGAAGCGGAAGTGGAGTACGAAGACCACACCAGCCCCTCGATCTGGGTGACGTTCAAAGTTGTAGGCGGCGGAAAGGGCGAAGCCGCCAAGATTGGCGCCGATGTCTCCGCGGTGATCTGGACTACGACGCCCTGGACGATTCCCCACAACCGCGGGCTCGCATTCCACCCGGACTTTGAATACGTGGTGCTTGCCACCGAAAAGGGAAAGCTCCTGCTTGCGGCCGACCGTGTCGCCGGGTTCCAGTCCGATTGCGGCATCAAGCAAGCAGACGAACTGGCCCGGTTCAAGGGCCGCGAGTTCGAGGGGATGAAATTCCAGCATCCGTTCCTGCCCATTCAAGTTCCGGGATTGCTCGCCGATTACGTGACGCTCGATCAGGGCAGCGGCATCGTGCACACCGCTCCGGGCCATGGCGCGGACGACTTCAACTCCGGCCAGAAATACGGACTGGAAATTTACGCGCCACTCGACGACAAGGGCGTCTACACCGAAGGCTTGCCCGAATACAAAGGCAAGGACGTGTTCACCGCGAATCCCATCATCGTGAAACTGCTCGCAGATCATGGCGCGCTGCTGGGCCACCATCCTTACAAGCACAGCTACCCGCACTGCTGGCGCTGCCACAATCCCGTGATTTTTCGCGCCACTGAACAGTGGTTCATCAAGATGGACCAGGCAGCGCACGGAGCCAAGAAGACGCTGCGCCAGGAAGCGCTGGAAGAAATTCACCGTGTGAAGTGGATCCCCGGCTGGGGCGAAGAACGCATCTACGAAATGATCGAAAAGCGGCCGGACTGGTGCGTCTCTCGGCAGCGCTTCTGGGGCGTCCCGATCATCGTGTTTTTCTGCGACGCATGCGGCACGCAGTTGGATGATTTTGCTGCGCGTCGCAACGTTGTGAAGTGGTTTGAAAAGGAAGGCGCAGACGCGTGGTACAAGCACACGCCGGAAGAGTTGCTTCCCGCGGGAACAAAATGTTCCTGCGGCGCGGAAAAGTGGCGCAAGGAAAACGACATTCTGGACGTGTGGTTCGATTCCGGCTCGTCTCACCTTGCCGTTTTGAAAGGCAACGAGTGGCCCGCCGACGTGTATCTCGAGGGTCCCGACCAGTATCGCGGCTGGTTTCACAGTTCGCTGCTGATCGCCGTCGGCATCCGTGACAAGGCGCCCTATCGCGGCGTCGTGACGCACGGATGGACGCTCGACGAGCAGGGCCGGCCAATGTCGAAGTCTCTCGGCAACGTGGTATTGCCGACGGAGATCTGCGACAAGTGGGGCGCCGACCTATTGCGCCTCTGGGTTGGCTCGCAGGAATATCAGGCCGACGTGAAAATGAGCGAGCGGGTGATGACGCAGCTGAGCGAGGCGTATCGCAAAATCCGCAATACGATCCGGTTTGCGCTTGGGAATCTGACCGACTTCGATCCTTCCCGCGATGTCCTGGCCAACGAGCAGCTTGACGATCTGGATCGCTGGATGCTCGAGCGCACCGCCGACCTGGTGAAAAAATGCCGCGAGTGGTATACGGTGTACGAATTTCACCGCGTCTATCACGCAATCCACGATTTTTGCGTCGTGGACTTGAGCTCGTTTTATTACGACGTGCTCAAAGACCGTTTGTACACTAAAGCCGCAAACAACAAATCCCGGCGCTCGGGGCAGACCGCTGTATGGAAAATCACCGCGGCCCTGGTGAAAATGCTCGCGCCAATCCTGGTGTTCACTTCGGAGGAGGCGTGGAAGTTTCTGCCACGCGCGGCGGGTGAACCCGCCAGCGTCCACATCGCGCTGCTCCCGGAGGAAGCCGAACTGCGCACGGGAATTGCTCCGGAGAAGGCCAACACCTGGGAAGTGCTGGCCAAAGTGCGCGGCGAAGTTTTGAAAGCGTTGGAAGTTGCGCGCAACGAAAAGAAACTCATCAATTCCGGGCTGGAGGCGAAAGTGCTCCTCACGGCCGACCTGGAGCTCAAATCCAAGCTGAAGCAGTATTTGCCTCAGCTGCCCGGCCTCTTCATCGTCTCGCAGGTTGAACTTATCAGCGCAGGCTCAGGCGAGTTCCGTTCCGAGGTTGTGCCGGGCCTTGAAGTAAGCGTGCAGCGGGCCGACGGAAAGAAATGCGACCGCTGCTGGAATTATTCGATTCACGTCGGCGAGAATTCCCGCTACCCGACAATTTGCGAACGCTGCAGCGAGGCGATCGCGGAAATCGAAGGCGGAAAAGCATGATGGATGCATTGTCGGAAAAGGCGCCCGCCTCGGAAGGCGGCCGCTACAAAAGAATCTCGCCTTTCATTGCGCCGCGCGTTGATTCTTCACGACCATGATCATTCCCGGGCGGATTCGGTGGCTCTGGCTGACGCTGATGGTGGTCCTGCTGGACCGGGCGACAAAGGCGTGGGTTGAGTCGCGCCCGCTCGCCTATTTCCCCCACGTGGTCATTCCCAACTGGTTCAGCATCATCCTTTCGCGCAATCCCGGCATCGCCTTCAGTTTTTTTTCGAACGGCTCCAGCATGGCGACTCGCGTGATCCTGATCGTGGGCTCGACGCTGATCATCGGGTTGATCGCCTGGCTGCTGGTGGCCGCGCGCGACGCCACCGCGGTGAATGCGGCGGGCCTGGCGCTGCTGCTAGGCGGCGCCGCCGGAAATCTGACCGATCGGATCGTCCACGGCGCAGTCACCGATTTTCTGGAGGTCTGGGTGCGCTTCCTGCCGTTTCCCCTCTTCAATCCGTGGCCCACGTTCAATCTCGCCGACGCCGGTGTAACCCTCGGCGCCCTGCTGCTGCTCTACGACGTGATTTTCCATCCGCAACCGGCAAAGCAAGGTTGAACCCCTGTAGTGCAGGCCTTCAGGCCTGAGGGTTTCCATAGCAATGCCGAGGCCCCATCAGCGGTTTGGAAAGCCCAACCGCCGAACGAGTGACCCACAGCGCCCATTGAGTTGTACACTCTTCGCTTGATGCCAACGCCACCGCTAAAATTCATCGTGACTCCAGAGGAAGCCGGAGCTCGCCTCGATCGTTTTGTCTCCTCCCACAGCTTGGAACTCTCGCGCACCCGCGTGCAGGAACTCATCGAGGCGGGCCTGGTGGTGCTCAACGGAAAGCCCGCGAAAGACTCCCACAAGGTTCGTACCTGTGACGTTGTGGAAGTAACGCCCACTCCGCGTCCCGCGATGAAAGCGGAGGCCGAGCAGATTCCGCTGAACATACTCTACGAAGATGACGACCTGATCGCGGTGAACAAAGCCGCGGGGATGACCGTCCACGCCGGGGCAGGGAATTCGCGTGGCACGCTCGTCAACGCGCTGCTTGGGCGCGGCCAGGCGCTTTCCCAGGGCGGCGATCCGCTCCGGCCCGGCATCGTCCACCGCATCGACAAGGAAACCTCCGGTATTTTGCTCGTCGCCAAGAATGATTTCTCCCATGCGAAGCTGGCGGACAGCTTTCGCGAGCGCACCATTCAAAAGACGTATCTGGCCCTCCTGCACGGCAGCCTTGCGGAAGAGCAAGGCCGTATCGAACTTCCCATCGCTCGCGACCCCCTTCGCCGAAACCGGATGACCGCCAAGCGGGCCGCATCTCTCCCGAACGCCAGAGCGGCGCGCACGGACTGGCGGGTGCTCGCGCGGATCGATTCCACTACATTGGTCGAAGTGCAACTCTATACCGGTCGCACACACCAGATCCGCGTCCACTTTTCCGCGCTTCGGCATCCCGTCGTGGGCGACACGCTTTATGGCGCTTCCGCGCAATTGCAAGTGGGGAGCACTTCTTTGCCTGCGCTCGGACGCAATTTTCTCCACGCGGCAAAGCTCGGTTTTCACCAACCGCGAACCGGTCACCCAATTCAGCTCCTTGCGCCCCTGCCACCCGAACTTCGCACCTACCTCCAGAAACTTGCGGCCGCAGCCGGCGAGTCCCTCGCGCTCATTGACGCTGCCCTCAAAGGGTTCCTATAATCGTTCAACATGCGACTCCGTCTCCTCGGGTTTCTTCCAGTCGTCGGTCTTTTGGGCAGCACCTTGTTATTGGCCCAGCAACAGAATCCTTCGAATCCACCCGCGGCCCCCCCACCACCGCCGCAAGAACCTTTACAGAAGAGCGAAACCAAGATCACCACCACGGTAAACCTGGTCGACGTCCTCTTTACCGTTCTCGATCGCCGCAACAAGCTTGTGCCCAATCTGGAAAAGCAGGATTTCAAGGTGCTCGACGACAATTTCGCCCAGGACATCCGCTACTTCAGCCGCCAGTCCGACCTGCCCCTGCGCATCGGCATGCTTCTGGACACTTCAAACAGTATTCGCGACCGCATCAAGTTCGAACAGGACGCCGCCAACAATTTTCTTTTCAGCGTGCTGCGCCACGGCAAGGATGAAGCGTTCGTGATGACCTTCGACGACGAGCCGCAAGTCGTCCAGGCGTTCACTCCAGACACTGGCAAGTTGCGCGACCAGATTCTGCGGACGCGCGCGGGAGGCGGCACCGCCGTCTATGACGCGATTTATGCTGCCTGCGATCAGGAGCTTAGCCACCCGCCGCGTCCCCCGGGCGACCAGCCTGACGTGGTCCGGCGCGTAATGATTCTGATCAGCGACGGAGAAGACAATCTCTCCACGCACACGCGCGCCGAAGCCATCGAAATGGCGCAGCGCAGCAGCGTCGTCATCTACACCATCAGCACAAGCACGCAATGGGTGACGCTCGACGATCCGAGCAAGGAACGAACTGGCAACCGAAAATATCACCTGACCGACGGCGACAAAATCCTGCAGGCGCTGGCGGAAGAAACTGGTGGCCGCGCTTTCTATCCGTATCACGTGGACGATCTCGACCAGTCGTTCCAGGATATCGGCGACGAGCTCCGCAACCAATATTCGATCGCTTATAACCCCTCGACGCACGCGCTCGACGGCAGGTATCACAAGATCCGTATCGACGTGCCGGAACACAAAGGCTACCAGGTGCGTGCCCGCAAAGGCTATTTCGCCCGCACCAACGTCGACATCATAAAACCTGCCGGGGCGGTGAAGTAGGGCTGGCCTTCCCTCAAGTTGTTTTGAATCTCTGTCGCAGGCGGGAATTTCGCTTACTTGCTGGTGTCTTTCAACAACACTACATCAGACTCCGATTCACCGCGTTCGATGGCGATCTGCGAGCCGTCGGGTGAAAAGTTGAAGCGGAGGATTTTGTCGGCTTTGAAGTGGGTAAGCTGCTTGGCGGCGGCGCCGTCCAGCGATTGGGCCCACAGATTGTCCACGCCTTTTTCCCTGACCATGTAGACCACCGCTTTTCCGTCAGGCGAAAACGCAAGCCCCTCCTCGAGCGCCCGCTGATCCATGTCGTGATAGACCATGTGATGCGATTCTGTTGAGTCCAGCCGCAGCATCAGCTTGTGATCCAACTCGCGAACTTCGAGTGAAGCCACTTGCGTACCGTCGGGGGAAAGGGCGTAATGTCCCAGCGAGAAGCTCACGATCGTCTGTGGTGAGCCGCCATCGATCGGAACGCGCTTCAGGTAATGGTTGTCGTTGTTGTCCACGTAGTAGACCCAGCGGCCGTCCCTGGAACACGTCGGCGCATGTTCGCTAAGACCCGAAGTCAAGGGGCGCTGGTCGCTGCCATCAATATTCATCCTCCACAGATTTGAGGAAGCGGCGCTTGTGCGCGCCAACTGCCGGAAAACCAGGTAGCGGCCGTCGCCACAGGCGGAAACTTGGTCTGCAACATGTTTGTTGTCTGAGAGCAGAATCTTTTCCGCGCCGTTCATGCTCACGAACTTTATTTCCCCGGACTGAGGCAACACGAGCCTCCCATCCGTTGTCCAATTCCAGCGCCAGATCGGCAGGCGCGAACTCAGCGGCACCACCGTCAGCTTGTCCGGTTCGCCGGCGGGTGCGACGCCGAGATCGAATCGCAGGCGGCTCTGGATCGCGGCAAGCGTCTTGCCATCCTTCGAGATGGTCTGCTCGCCGTAGTTGTTGGTGTCGGCGGTGAGTTCGCGGAATTCGCCCCCGGGGTAGCTCACAAATCCCAGGTGCGTCTGCAAGTGTCCGCTGCCCAGTTGAGAACTATTGACGATCAAGCCGGAACCGTCCGGAAGCCACGTGGGCGCATAGAAAACCTGGTCGGCGGAGGCCGCCACGGTTTGCGCTTTGCCGTCGGAGGCATTCACCGCCGAAAATCCGCCGATAGCGTCGCGCGACGGCTGAACAATGGGGATCAGAATAATCTTGCCGTCCGGCGACCAGGCCGGCACATAGCTGTCGCTCTTCAGTTCCTGCCCGCTGAAGATGGGCCGCTCGATGGTTCCGTCGCTCTTGGCCAGCAACAGATCCCACTTCGGTGAATCGTGAAGTTGCCGGAGAAACGCAAAATGTGCGCCGTCCGGGGAAAATGTGATGGGGCTGTCCACATCTCTTACCAGAACGGTCGGCGTGCCACCCAATACCGAGGCGCGATAAAGCACCGACATGCTCTCTTCCGCTTCTTCCCGCCTGAGAAAATAGATGTAATTGCCGTCCGGGGAAAAGCGCAGGCTTTCATAGAGCGCGGCTGCGGGTTCGACCACCTGCTTGTTGGTTTCGGTGGGAATATGATGCAGCCACAGTGACTGCATTCCTTTCTCCTCGAGCGCTTGCAGCAGATATTTCCCGTCAGGAGAAATTGCCGCCTGGGAGATGTGCCCGTTGTTCGAAACATTTTCGATGGTGAATTTCTCGAACGGCAGATGCTTGTTCTTCTGCAGGAAGGTGTAACCACCGTAGGCGGCGGCTGCGGCGAGCACCGCGACCACCCCGAGGATCACCCCGGTTCCCAGCTTGTTCTGGTTCGCTGCCTCCACCAGTACCGTGCTGCTGATAGGCTTGTGTGCGGAGCCGGAAGATTTTGCGGCGGCTTGGGCCGCGCTGACGCTCGAGCGGCTCGCCGCGACGCTGGAATCCGATGACGGCCGGCCCGGCTCGAGTTCCCTCAACAGGCGTTTCAAGTCCGCGCGCAATTCCGCGGCCACCTGGTAACGCATTTCGCGGTCTTTCTCCAGAAGCTTGTTGATGATGCGTTCAAGCTCCGCCGGGATGTCGCTGTTGAAGCGCACCGGGGAAACCGGCGCGGCGTGCAGGATGTTCGCGAAAATCACCGCGCTGGTGGATCCCTGAAACGGGTGGCGGCCGGTCACCATCCCATACATCACCGAGCCGAGGGAAAAAAGATCGGTTCGCGCATCCAGAGCCTCGCCGCGGGCCTGCTCGGGAGACATATAGACGACCGTGCCCACAGTCGTTCCGACGCTGGTCTGGAAAACGGTTTCCGAATCCGCGAGCGTGTCCTCGGACGGGCCGCCCTCCACTTCCATTAATTTAGCCAGGCCGAAATCCAGAATTTTGGTGGTGCCGCGGTTGGTAAGGAAAATGTTCGCGGGCTTGATGTCGCGGTGGACGATTCCTTTCTTGTGGGCGGCATCGAGCGCGTCGGCGATTTCGATGCAAACTTCCACGCAGTGCGAGATCGGCATCGTGCCGCGGGCCAGCACTTTGTCCAGCGATTCGCCTTCCAGCAGTTCCATGGCGATGAACGTGCGGCCGTCGCACTCTTCGATCGCATGCACGGTGCAGATGTGGGGGTGATTCAGTGCCGACGCCGACCGCGCTTCGCGAAGAAATCGTTCCATCGCCCCGGGGTCGTGCCCCGCGCTTTCTTTCAGGAATTTCAGGGCCACGCGCCGGCCGAGCTTGGTATCCTCCGCCTCGTACACCAAACCCATGCCGCCCGCTCCCAGTTGGCGAATAATACGATAGTGGGCGATTTTGTCCTGGTTCATTGGGGGTAGTTGATGATGGTTCTTGGCCGCACTCAGATACTAGCCAAGCGGTTGCCTGTGGTCAATCGGGGATAGTGAGAGAAGAGCGGACGTTCCTCTGGTTCGCTGAAGAAAAGAAGGGGCGCACTAACCCTTGGGCGCGTAGTAGCCCTTCCGCGCCAACACTTTCAGGTCGTGATTGTCCACCTCCAGCTTGATCTTCCGGAATTTGCCGTCGCGCGAATTGTTCGTCGGGTAGTAGCCGAGCGTGTACTGGCTGCGCAGCTCCTCGGAAATCTGGTCGAACGCTTCCTCCAGTTTCTTCTCCGAGCTGACGTAGATCACGCGGCCCCCCGTATCATCCGCCAACCGCCGCGCAACGCCTCCGTTACCGCCATAGCGCGGGTCGGCCACCAGCAGCACGTGAATCACGGTGTCCGTGCGTTGTGCGGACTCAATCGCTTCCTCGAGTTTCACCTTGCTGCCCTCGTCCTGCGCGTCGGTGACGATCACGATCGCCTTGCGCCCCGCCTCGCCATTCAACTTTTCGCCGCACGCCAGGTAAATGGCGTCGTAAAGTGCCGTGCCGGTCATATTTCCGGAGGGAACCGGCCCAGGGTTTCCCGCAATGTATCCGCCGCCGGGCGTATTGATCCTCGCCTTGTTAATCGCCCGATCCAGAATCGAGCGGTCATCGGTAAAGTCCGAGAGCAGGTCCACGTCCGTGTCGAATGAAATGATCATCGCCTCGTCGCCCTTGCGCAAGACGCGGCGCACGAAACGGCTACCCGCGCCCTGAATGGCGCCGAGCATGTTCTGCTCGCTGCCAGAGGTGTCCAGCAGCAGACCCAGCGTAATCGGCATCGTCATTTCGCGCGAAAAGAAGGCGATCTTCTCCTCGTGGCCATCCTCGGATATTTTGAAGTTCTCCTGTTTCAGGTCCGTGACCACCCGCTTGTTTTTGTCGCGCACGGTCGCGAACAGGTTCACCAGGCTTACTTCTGCCTTGATCGTCGGAGGGTTCTGGGTTTGCCCCTGAGGCACTGCGGGAGCCGCCAGGGTCAACGCCGCGCCGCAGGCCAGCGCCTGCACGCCCATCCGATTCCAAACTCGCATCTTCGCGCTCACGGATTTCACTGTTTCCCGGTATCCTTAGTTGAGGTCTTGGTACGGCGAGGGGTTGCTGCTTTTTTCTGGCCCTGTGCCCCACGCCCTGGGTAGCGTCATTCGTTACGATGCAACCTACCGGCCTGCGGGATGCGTCGAAAGCTCGACAGCACCTGAGTTCAGACTAGCCCGGGAAAGTTTGGCCCGAACAACATGAATTGTCCACGAAAAAGCGTTTTTTTCGCTGCCCTACCCTTGCTTGGCCTGTTTGCCGCACCAATCTTGGGACAGGATCCTGCGCCGCAAAAGCCGGCCACTCCACCCGCTGCGCAGGAGCCCAAAGCTGCCGACAAGCAACAGGGCCCGGCCCCAATCCGCATCACCACCTCCACCGTCGTTGTGCCGGTGACCGTGAAAGACCGCAACGGCAACCTGGTTCCGGACTTGCGCAGGGACGAATTTCGCGTATTTGAAGACAACGTCGAACAGGATGTTACGCGGCTCTCCGTGGAAACCTTTCCACTCTCCCTGGTCATCCTGATTGACAATGATTTGAAACGCAAAGACGAGCAACAGGTCGACCCCAGCCTCACTTCCATTGTCGGCGGCCTGAGCACCAGCGACGAAGCGATTATTTGCCGCTTCGACCAGTTTTTCCACGAAGGAAAGGGCTTCACCAAGGATCAGGACAATCTTCTTACCGAACTCAAGCGTACGACTCTTTCCTCCGAACCTTCCGTCGCGCCCCCCGGCGGCCCGTTCAGCGGCCCAACCATTAATAACGAGCCGGCTCCCGGCGCACCCCCGAATCCCGCCGGCCTTCAGGCCATCAAGGGCCAGCCGACGAAGGCATTGGATGACGCCGTGTTTGAGGCGGCCGATTTGCTGAAAGATCGCGATTCCCGCAAGCGCCGCAAGGTGATCCTGCTGATCTCCGACGGGCAGAATGGCGCAAAATTCAACACCCACAGCTATGACGAAACCAAAGCGGAGCTGCTCCGGCAGGGCATCAGCGTCTACAGCGTGGCAACCGGCAGTTCCTATTTCGAGCGCAAGTTCAACCGCCTGGTCAACTACTCGCACGATACCGGCGGCGACATCTACTACGGCGCGAAGCAGAACGCCTTCTCGGAGTTCTACACCCGGATCACCGAAGAAGCGCGCAACCAGTACACCTTGACCTACTCGCCCAAGGGCGACCGCAAGGTGGACTACCACTCCATCGAAGTGCGCGTCCGCCGCGACGGCCTCACGATTCTCGCCCGCCAGGGCTATTACGGCGGCACCTTCACGGAAGCGCCGAAATAGTATGTGATGTGCCAGCTGCGGGTACCTGCTGAGATTCGCTAAATAGCTGCGTTATACTGGTAGCGCCGGCATCCTGCCGGCAAGCGCGCCCAACCCTCCCATCGTCGCAAGATGGGGCGCTACGTAAAAAGCACCGGCCCTTGTGGCGGCCAGGGGAGTCCTTGCGAACTACGCCTGCCATTTTTTGATTCTCGGCGCGAAATTTTCTTGACTCTTGCCGCTGGCACCCGTATAGCAGTTGCAGCGGGCAGGCTCGCGATTCCTTCGCTTCGCTTGCCCGCGTACCTAACGACTCACCGAGACAAGGAGATCTGCATGGCAAAGAAAGCCAAGAAGGCCGACAAGAAATCCCCCAAGAAAGCCAAGTAACCCGGACCCGATCCAAATTTGGTTTTGCAAAGGCGCCGCGGCCCTCCGCGGCGTCTTTTTTGCAGTTAGACAATCCAGGTCCGGGTATTCAGTTTGCGGCTGCTGCGGCCGATCCACCAAGATCCAGCTGGAACACGGTCTGCTCGCTCAATACGACCAGCAGGCGCCTTCCGTCGGCTGAGAATCTTTTTGTGGCGATGGGCTCCGCAAAGAAATACTCGTTGGTGCGCTGGAGCGTATTCAGGTCGAACACGCGCAAATGCCCTTGGCCGTTTTCCAGTGCCAGGAATTTTCCATCTCCCGATAACTGGGGCCGGTCACCAAACCACTTTTTCTTTGGTTCACCCGTTGCGATGGAATAGAGGAGGACACGGTGCTGGTTATCCACGATCACGAGGGAATCTCCGGCCAGATTCCAGTACTCGGGGGAAAACGAGAATTTACCTGTCGGAAGAAATACCCCTCCCGCGTTTTTTCCGCTCCGTGCGTCCACGATCTGGAAAAAATAATCGGAATCATTGAGATTTGTTTTCGGCAGGTGGTTGAGGAGGTTCGCGTCGTGGAGAGTTTCCTCGGCAAGGCCTGCGGCCCGGGCATTCCAGGCAAGAAGGATCTTTCCGGATTCCGGGGAGCCGCCGATTCCCGGGCCTCCCTTCGGAAAACTATGCGACCACAACGGAGTCATCTGAGTCGTGTCCATTGCTTCCACGTCAACGGATTGATTCTTGCCGCGTGATTTGTCGCCGAATTTCAGACGGAGGATCGTGTTGCCGAAAAAGCGCGCATCTTCATCATCCTTCACCGGGTGTCTACTGGACTGGTTGTTCTGAGGGTTTATAATCGTAAACTCGCGGTCCAATTTTCCAAACTTGGGGAAATCAAACAGCAAGGAGGAACTTTCGGTGCAGGCGGCGTTCTGGAAGTCGCGAACGTGCAACAAACGTTCACCGGTGAGCGTGTCCCAGACGGCGCCGCGCGTTCTGGTAGAGAAGCCGATCCAGTGGAGATCGGGCGATGCCACCGCGGCTTGTAAACTGCCCAGTTTTCCGAGGGGCAGCTGGAGAATCCACCTGGCATCGTTTTCGCCAATCTTGAAGATTCCGACTTCCCCATTGATTTTTTCGCTCACCCCCACCTCTCCCCAGACATCCATTGCCGGGATTCGGCCTGAAAAAATCACGCGTTTCTTCTCCAGGTCGAGGAGGCCAACGGGACGGTCCAGAAAAGGCCGTACGAGAATATATTTCGGATTTCTCGAGGAGAATAAGGTTGTTTCGCCCAGCGGGACATGATCGATCACTTTGCCCGAAGGGAACTCCACTACTCGCGATTTTGCAGGAGCGTGCTCGTCAATGCCGACAATCTGATCCGGGCGGATAAATGTGAACGAGTGGGCAATCGCGGCGTGGAGCGCTCCCGATATATTGATTTTCTCTTTCGTGCGCAGATCGAGCGCCGCGTTTTCGCCGGTGCGGGAAGAAGCGACAAAATAGCGTCCGTCCGGGGAAAATCGCATGGTGATCACTTCCCGATGGGTCGCTAAAAACAAAAACTTGAACAGGTCATCGAAACTTCTCATGCCTGGATCGAAATCGAAAAAATTTCTTCTTTCCAGCAGCTTTGCGCCGGTCGCCACGTCGAACAGCAATAGGCTCATGTCATCCTGGAAACATCCCAGGAAACGCGCATCGGGAGATAACGTGGATTGGCGACAGCCTTTCATGGCCGGGACGTCGGCCACGCTAGTCTGCTCTCGCCGATCGATGTCCCAGATTTCCACGCGAAGACCGGTGCTGAAGAAGACGACGCTGCGTGAATCGGGAGAAAACTGCGCTTCTTCCGCGTCCGGCGCGTCAATCCGAAAAATGAACTTCAATGGATCCCTGGTCATGACGTAGATGCCGCCATCGTCCTGTGCAATCAGGTATTTTCCATCGTCGCTGAAGTGGAAGAAATTGATGTCGCCGCGCAAGGGATCATTCAGGTGCTTGCGCATTAAGACTCCGCCGATATTCTCGGCATGCCCGATTCCCCGGTAGCGCAGCACCGCGGCCTGCCAACTCGTGAACGCGGCAGCCTGCTCCACCGGCTGGCGGGCCACGCAGGCCGGCGGCAGGCTCGACTGGTCCTTCAGCAGCTCCCGCAATCGTTTGGAGTTCGCTTTGGTTGCCCCGAACAGCTCGGTCAGCCAACTTCCTGTATTCCCCTTGGTCTCTAGCACCCGATCGACAAAATCAGGAAAGGCGCGCGGAGAATAGCCTGCCCGGGCCACAGCTTGGAGGCCCAACTGGTCGGCAATAAGCTGCGCCCGGTCACTCTCCTTGGAAGAACTGGTAGACGCTTTTTTCAGCCGGGAGGTCTCCACCACTTGGTTGTAGCGGTCGAACAGATTTTCGTTTTCGGGCAGGCTGGTTATTCCCAGGACGTTGCGAAACAACTTCGAAACACTAGCGGCCTGTTCTCGCGCGACGAGATGGCCCAATTCGTGGCCGAGGAGACTTGCCAGCTCGTTTTCGTCCTTGAGGAAAGCCGCCATTTTTCGTGAAACATAGACGCGACCGCCGGGAATGCCGAACGCCTGGACCTCCGGGTTGTCATAGAGGAAGAATCGATAATGCAAACCACTGTCTGGCAATTGCGCGGCTACACGGGTGCCCACACGGGCCAGGTAGCCGGTGAGGCTCTCATCGTCGATGACCTGGTACTCGCTGTTGAGTTGTTCGGCGTATATTTCGCCAAATTCCGTTTCCTGACGAGGCGAGAAGATGATGCTTGAGTCGGGAGGAGGAACCTGCAACGCAGGGCAACCATTCTGGGCATGAGCAGCAATACAAAAAGAAAAGCACAGAACCGCGAGGGAGAGTCGTCGCATGGACCTTTTTAGATACGGCTTGGATTACGTACCGCTGAGGGTAACACTCGGAAGTCGAAACTTCAATCGGCGGGGAAGGAAACTTGCCCGCCCGGCTCCTTCGGACGCCCTTTTTCATTTTGGGAAAAAGCGCATTCGGATCCCGAAGGCTAACCGCTTGCATTTCAACACATCCGCGAATCCGTTCGAAAACTCAGTTAGCAGTAAGTAACCTTCAAGTAATACTTTAAATGTCGGCGCGCCGACATTTTCGCCGGGTGCCCCACGTGCGGCTTTTGCACGTGGGCTCTTTCTTCATCCACCGTTCCGGTGGGTGCGGGGTGCCCCGGAAATTAGACTTCTAATTCTTACAAACTCCTCTTCGATCGAACGAGAAAACTCTTCCCTCACTCGCTAACCAAAATCATACGAAGGGCGCCCCAGGTTCCGCCTTTTGGTACCTGGGTCTTGGGGACGACTTTTCCTCTCACCCGTTTCACGTCGACGGTGATGACTTCTCCCTGCCGCTGAACTCCCAATTCAGAAGGGAGCGCTACGCCACATTCTCCTTCACTCCCGCCCAGATTCTCCAGTAATGCAATGGAGTTGCTCCAATCCTTGCAATTCTCCCGTCAAACAGGCAACCCTGCTGCATATACCTCTCCACGATCCTCGTGCATTGCGTGTTCGACGACCATCCGTTCGCCATGTTCCTCATCCGGTGCGAAAGCGGATCCTGCTTCTGGAAGATCGATACGATCAACACTCCTCCCGATGCCACTGCATTTCCATATTTCTCCAGCACCCCTCGCGGGTCCCGGCAGTAATACAGCACCTCGCTCAACACCACGCAACCCCATTTTCTTTCCGCCGTGGGGAAGCTCTCCGCCGAGTGCCGTTCGATCACCATCTTCTCCCGTGGAATTGCTCGAGCCGAAAGACACGCCTCCCTGCAGGGCTCGACTCCCACGTACGTGATCGTGTCGGGTAAATGCTCACGCAACAGGCCCGCCCCGCATCCCACGTCCAGCAGATCCACATCCGCCGGCGCGAGGTCGGAGATCAACCGCGCGATCTCCCGGTAACGCGGTATTTCCGTGGGGGCTCCGAGCTTCCGCCAGTCCACGAACCGGTTGGTTTCAACGGCACGGTAACTCATCTTCCCCCCTTACCTCTAGTGCTACTTATATTGGCGAGCACTCTAGCATGATTTGCGCGCAAGGGTATAGGACGAGTTAATTATGCAATTCTCATAATGTTCCATGCTGAGACGGTGGGTGCCTGACCAGGTGGCGCACCCTTGCCGCGCTAAGACAAAATTGGGTGCCGCACCGCTTCGTCCTGAGCCTGCCGAAGGGCCTTCTGGTTTTCAAGGATGCGGGTTTTGACTTTTCTTTCCTCCCGCCGCGCGCCCCGGAAATTAATCTCCTAACTCCATAGACTCCTCTTCGATCGAACGAGAAAACTCTTCCGCGTTCGGCCCAGGAGATGCCTCGGCCAGAACGGCTGCCCACGCTAATAGTTTGAATAGAGCTGGAGGCGAGCGATGCGAGCAATGCGGGAGAAATCCTGATCGACAGTGAAAAGAACCGCGCGATGATCCATGGCAATCGCCGCAATCAGGGTGTCGATCGTGGTCAGAGTGAATCCTCTCGCGCGGCCAAAACGGAAAATGGCGGCCGCTTCGCGATAGGTGGAAAAGCCGAGAGGTTCCAGCATTTCCCACTGCGAAAGTTGGCGCTCGATTTGCCCGACATCACGCCGGAGACCCTGCAGGATTTCGGAAACGATCACGCCGGAAAGGGCCAGGGGTTCTGCATCGGCAATCATGCGGCGAAGTTCGGTCCCGGAGCGGCTGGGCGAAGAGCTGAAGAAGTCGACCCAAACGGAGGTGTCGACCAGAATCAATCGCGATTTCTCCGAGCTGCCTTGTGGTCGCCTTTCCAGTTATCGCTGCCATAGTAGCGAAGAATGCTCTTGCGGTCTTCTGAGCGGACAAGCAGTTCCAACGCTCTATCGACGATTTCGCGTTTCGTTTTCAGGCGCGTAAGTTTCCGCGCCTTCCGGATCAAACTCTCATTTATGTTGATGTTGGTGCGCGCCATGTTGCAATTATACACCAATTGCAGGAAATCGGGTGTATGCGTACCGATGCTTTCGCGGACTGAGCCGGGTGCCCCACGTGCCGGTTTTGCACGTGGACTCTTGCTTCTTCCACCGTTCCAGCGGGTGCCCGGGAGTTTTTGCTAAGAAGGAGTGACGAGAAAGGTCAACCCAAGAGCCAGGTCCCAAACACCGGAACCCGGGGCAGCCTCCCTCTCTCTACTTTCGCGGGAATTGTTGAGGTGGTATCCTTTCGGCGATGCAAATGCCAACTCATTCCAATCCACTGAACGCGGGCGACCCGCCCAGTACCCCATGGTTCTAGACTCTCAGGTACGCACGAATGTTGCACGCCAAAAGCTTAGAGATGAAATTATCCGTGCTCGTGAAGCCGAAGATAAGTTCCACAACAGCCTCGCCCTATTTTCCGGGGGCACGATTGCGCTGAGCATTACGTATCTGGGGTACCTGAAGAACACGGCGGGAAGGCCAATTCTTTTTCCCAGAGTGCTGATAGCAGCGTGGCTTTTCCTGCTTGTTTGCGCCGTTGCTTCCCTTTTCTCCCCACTCGTCAGTTCGTACTATTCTCGTATTTCTTGGCGAAGAATTTACGACAGAGGTCTCGCGGAACAAAAGGCAGCGGAGTTTCAGCAGATGTTCGGCGGCCTAGCTACTCTTGAAGAAAAGCAGGAGGACGAAAAGGGGTTGAGCCTAGAAGCAGAGGCAAGGAGGAAAGATAGCAAGTGGGCAAAAACAAAGCTAAGAGAGTCTGTCTACAAAGCCCTATTGATGGTGGTTCGCTGGGTTGCGCGGCTCGCATTTCCAATCGGTCTCGGATTGTTGATGTTTTTCGCGGTTAAGAACATGTAGCCAGCGGCACGTTGGAGAACTCAATGAAAAGACTCGCAATTTTGTTTTTGGCACTCATCTCAGTAGCTAGTGCGGTTCGGGCTCAACAGAAAGAGCCACCCCCAACATTGGAGCAGTGTCGTTCGTACTACTACATTTGGCAGCCGCCACAATCCTCTGGGGGGATAGGCGATGTGCTTGCCTTGTATATGCGAGATGTGAAACTTACCAATAATGAGCTGATGTCACGAGCGGATTTGATGGGCCAGTGTGCGATGGTGGCCTTGGATTTCAAAAGCAAACCTGGATATAACTCAAAGACCTCGGAATCCATTGCCTTTGATACGCTCTCCGTAGAATATGTGGCGGTTGAAGGAATGCGGTACGAGGCATTTATAAGACGGCACAAACTCTCTCAACAATTCAAAGACGAGGATTTGGAACAGGCAAGAAAGGAACAGTAAAGTGGAAGTAAAAGATGGTTGGAAACGTGTCAGACCTATTGAAAAGGGAAAAGACCTTTGCCGGGAATGCGGTGCGATTCTCATAAATGTCTGGCTTTGGGAATCCCCAGCGGGGAAGAAGCTCGAGGTTCATGGGGAGTGTCCTAGCCGAAACTGTATCGGTTCACAGAGGGTTCCGAATTAGCCACATAATTTGGTAAATGGCGCGTGGCGCACCGTTGACGCGCTGAGACGAATTTGGGTGCCGCACCCTTGTGGCTTTCAAGGGTGCGGGTTTTGACTTTGCTTTTTCTCCACGTTCAGGTTCTGTGCCTGCGCCACCTAACGACCGCGACTGGTTTGGTTCGAGCTTAGCCACCCCCAAGGGATTCTTCGTGGGCTGGGCAGATTGGCTTATACGCGCAGCCGCGGCAGAAGAAGCCGGGCTTGGCGGGAAAATTTCCGGCGCGGATGTCGGCGGCGGTTTCCTGGACGGTGGCTTCGGCCTCGGCGATCTGCTTGGAATCGCGCGTGGTTTCCTGCCGCTGGTTGTTCTGCAGGTAGTGAAAGACGAGGCGCGCCGGATTCCACTCGAAGATTTCTTTTGCCGCCAGCGCGTAGATGCTGAGTTGCAAATACTTGCGGGCGTCGGCGTCTTTTTTCGGCTTGCCCGTTTTGTAATCGACGATCTCCACGTCTTTGCGGCCCAGCGAATTCACCTGATCCATGCGCCCGGTGAGGATCACGTTGTTTTCGAGCGGAAGCTCAAAGCCTTTTTCCTGCTCGAGGATGTCCGGCGGCTCCTGCAGCATCGCCGCGTGGAAAACTTTCAGCTGTTCCAGGCCGTCTTTTTTGTACTCGCCTTCCTGGTATTCGTCCTCGTAGCCCGCGCTGGTCCACTCGTTTTCGTAGATGCGCTGCACTTCGTCGAACGGCAGCTTCATGCCTTTTTTCAACTGTTCGAGGAAGCGCTTGATCGTCGTGTGGATCACGCTTCCGAAGCTCAGCATCGCGCGCGGGCCTTCCTTTAGCGACCACAGATAGCCGAACGCGTATTGCTGCGGGCACTTCTTGTAGTTTTCCACCGCTGAAGAGCTGAGCTTAAGCGGCTCGGGCGACGCGGGATGAAACTCCTCCGCCCACTTCGCGATCCGCGAAAAGATTTTTGGCGGCGCCTCGCCCGCGGGGAAAAGTTCGCCGCTCTCCGATCCCGATGGCTTCTCATTTTCGGACTTCGGCGGCTTCGGCTTCGGAGCGATCTGCAGAACGTCGCGCCGCTTGATCGCTGGATCCATCACGATGTCTTCGACGAAGACCGGGACTTTGCCGCGCTTCTCGCGCACCGTGGTCATCGTCAGCCGGTCTTCGGCCCGCGTCAGTGCGACATAAAACAGGCGCCGCTCTTCCTGAATGTGGAAATCGCCCTCCGGCAACTCTTCCTTCATCAGGCGATCGGGAAATTCGAAGAGCGGCGAACGATTGCGAGCCGGAAACGCGTTGGAATTCACCCGCAGCAAGAACACGTGGGGAAATTCAAGGCCTTTCGCGCCGTGCACGGTCATGAGCTGGACGGCATCGCCGGGTGCATCGTCTTCGAGGCTGAGCGTGCCGCCCGCCTGCTCGAAATAATCCAGGTATTCCAGAAATTCCGGCAGGGCACGCGTTTCGCTTTTCGGCTCCCAGTCCTTCATGAATTGCCCAAGCTGGTTCACGTATTTGCGATCCTGGGTGCCGGCGCGTTGTGGCACTTCCAGCCACTCGATCAGATCGCCCAGGATTTCACGGGCAGAGCGGCGACGCATCGTTTTGCGCTGCTCGGTCAAAAATTCAATCAGAATTTTGAACGCCGCGGATGACGAATCAAACGGGAGCTCGCTCTGTGGGGCCTGCAGAGTGTCGTAAAGGGCCGTGCCGCGTTTCTTGCGGGCGCGCTCGGCAAGCCGCACTAGGTCCTCGGCGGTCAGATGCCAGGCCGGCGCGGAGAGCACGCGGGCGCAGGCGATGTCGTCGAAAGGCTGGGCAATCAACCGGAGATACGCCAGGACGTCGCGCACCAGCGGATGCTCGAGAATGGAAAGCTTGCTGATGACGAAGGGAATTTTGCGCTGCGAGAGTTGTTCGACGAGATGGTCGCGATGCGCGTGCTGCCGATAGAGCACCGCAAAATCTTTCCAGCGGCGCCCCGCTCCGTGGAGCCGTTCGAGTTCGTCGGCAACCCACGCCGCTTCGTCTTCGGGGGATTCCATTTCAACGATGCGGATCTTTTCGCCTTCCGCCTTGTTGGCCTGCAAAACCTTTTTGGGGAATTCGGGGCTGACCTCGTTCATGCCGATGGCTTGCGTGGCCACGCGCAGGATATTTGGCGTGGAGCGGTAGTTATCCATCAGCGCGACGCGAAATGGCGTGGAATCCTCGCCTTCTTTCCACCCGGCGAACCGCTGCAGGAAAAGCTTGAAGCTGCCGAACGAGGCCCCGCGGAAGCGGTAGATGGCCTGGTCATTGTCGCCGACCACGACGATGTTGCGGCGCTCCGCGGAAAGGAGATGCAGCAGTTCGAGTTGCGCGATGTTGGTGTCCTGAAATTCGTCCACCAGGATGTGCTTGAAGCGCTCCTGCAACTGGCGGCGGCGAGCCGAATCGTGCTTCAGCAGCATCACGGCTTCGGTGATCAAGCCATTCAGGGCTACCGCTTTCTTCTCGCGCAAGATTTCTTCGCTGGCACGGTAGGCGCGGGCGATTTCCTGCTGCAGCGCCACCTGCTCGGCGCGCTCCTTGAGCGTGTCTTCGTCGAGCGAAGCTTTCTCGTCTTCCAGTTCCGTGGCGAGAAGATCGGCGAAGCGCTGATAATCGTCGCTCGATACTAATTCATCCTGGCAGCGGGAGAAAAATTGGATGAAGTCGCTGAGGAACTGGCCGGGCTCGGCAAGACGGCGGTATTTTTCGAGCTTGAGGCGCGCGAGATTTCGCCGCAGAAGAATCCAGTGGTCCACGGATTCGAGCGCAATGCGATTCGCGTCCACTTCTTTCAAGATGGTTTCGCAGAAGGAGTGGAACGTCGCAAGGACAACGTCTTTGCCTCGGTCGCCGACCGCCTTCACCACGCGGGCTTTCATCTCGCCCGCGGCTTTCTTGGTAAAGGTGAGGCCGAGAATATTTTCGCCGAGTAGAGAATCGTCGGATTCGAGCAGGTGCCGGATGCGTTCTGTGATGACGCGCGTCTTTCCGGTGCCCGCCCCGGCGATCACCAGCAGCGGCCCGTCGCCATGCGTGATCGCGCGGCGCTGCGCGTCGTTCAGTTGCAGGCCGCCGCTATCCGGCTGCCCCATTTCAAAAAGTGTCTTGGCCATGGCTCCAGCAGGTTAGCGCCTTTTGCAGCGAAGGGGAAGCGAAGGCCAAACTTACCGCGCGAATTACCGTCAACGATTTCAGATCTATCGCTGCGAGGCTTGACCAGAGGCGACCCTGGCGTTGAATTCGGCGGACTTTTTGCGAGGGACAGTGACGGCGGTCCACTGGCCGGATTGGGCGGCGAAATGCTTGGCGAGAAAAGTGATCTGGCCGACGTGATAGGAATAGTGGGCGATCTGGCGATTGATGGCCTGCATAACAGAGTGCGGCTCGGTGCGAATGGTGACGGTTCGCGTCACATCTTCGTCGCTTAGCGTCTCCAGCGCGTCGAAGACATATTTCCAACCGGACTCCCAGAGTTCCACCAGTTCGGCACGCGACTTTGGCGGCGCTTCAAATTCGGTGTCGCGGTTGCGGTCGGGCTTTTCGCCGTCGGTAGTGAGGAAATCTTTCCAGCGCGAGCGCATGTTGCCGGCCATGTGTTTCACGATGATGGCGATGCAATTGGATTCCGTGTCCAGTTCGGTGAACAGTCCTTCGTCTGGACATTGAGCGAGGGCGCGTTCGGCGAGCCTCTTGTAGTAGCGAAGCAACTCGGTGGAGTCTTTTATATAGGACGTTGTGAGTTGGTGAGGCATGAGAACATTTTGTCCTTTGGGCGGCGGGTGTCAACCGCGAAGCAATCGCGCGAAGCAAGCTATATTGGAGGTATGGCCGTCAGAGGTGAGGAAAGTGTGAGAGGGCAAAAGGTAGGGGTGCGAAAAAGTCCTTGACGTTCGCTTTTTGTTTGCCTATGATTCGGGCGCCTCAATATTGCCTTCCGCAAAGGAGACCACCGCTATGACCATTGGACAATCACTGCTTGGCGAATTCGATCAGGAAATGGCCGGGACACGCAAGACACTGGAGCGCTTGCCCGATCAGAAATGGAATTGGAAGCCTCACGATAAATCCGGCACCGTCGGCTGGATGGCCGGCCACATCGCCACCATGCCCGGGTGGATCACGATGACTCTGCAGACCGAGAAATTCGATTACGCTCCAGTAGGCGGAGCACCGTATGAACCGCCGAAAATGGAAAACCGCCAGCAGATCCTTGCCGAATTCGACAAGGGCGTGACGGAGGCTCGCAAAGCGATTGCAGGCGCAAGCGACGCGGACATGATGAAAGATTGGACACTGCAGGCCGGCGGGCAGACCATTTTCACGATGCCTCGCGCAGCCTGCCTTCGCAGCATGATCTTCAACCACATTATTCATCATCGGGCGCAATTGACTGTGTATTACCGGCTGCTGGGCGTACCAGTTCCCGGTTTGTATGGACCCAGCGCGGACGAAACGCAGCCTGCCGCGGACGCTGCTGCAAATTAATTTGGTCTTCATTTGAGGGCCGGGGCGAAGTCTCTTCGCTCCGGCGCGCCTCTTTCGGCTGACTTTGGCTCATCGCGCTATAATTGAGCTTCCGTCATTCGGGAGGTGGTTTCATGGAAACTCCAGTCATTCTCTCCGCTGTCCGCACGCCAATCGGCAAATTTCAGGGTGGGCTTTCGAGTTTCAGTGCTCCGGAACTCGGCGGGAGAATTGTTGCTGAAGCCGTGCGTCGCGCCGGGCTTGAGGGCAAGCAGGTGGACGAGGCGATCCTCGGCAATGTGGTGCAAGCCGGAATTGGCCAGAATCCGGCGAGGCAGGCGGCGCTGAAGGGTGGCTGCGATCCGCGCGTTGCGGCGATGACCATCAATAAAGTTTGCGGCTCGGGATTAAAGGCCGTGGCTCTCGCGGCGCAAGCGGTGCAACTTGGCGAAAGCGAAATTGTGGTCGCCGGCGGGATGGAGTCCATGTCCAACTGCCCGTATCTTTTGCCGCAGGCGCGGACCGGCTATCGGCTGGGCGACGGCAAATTGGTGGATTCGATGATTTGGGACGGTTTGTGGGACGCGTACGAGAACTTTCACATGGGGAACACAGGCGAGCTGGTAGCGGAAAAATACAAAATCAGCCGCGAAGAGCAGGACAAATTTTCGTTCGAGAGCCATCAGAAAGCGATTCGCGCGCGCAAGTCATGTTTTTTTGAGGCCCAGATTCTGCCCGTCGAAGTGCCGCAGAAAAAAGGCGATCCCATCGTGATCAAGTATGACGAATCGCCGCGCGAGGACACGACGCTGGAAGCTCTTGCCAAGCTGAAGCCGGCGTTCAAGAAGGACGGCACCGTGACTGCGGGCAACGCGCCGGGAACGAACGACGGAGCCGCGGCGCTCGTTGTCACTAGCGAACGGAATGCATCGCGGCTTGGCAAGCAGCCCGTCGCACGCATTGTGGCGCAGGCAGTCAGCGGCGTTGAGCCCAAGTGGGTGATGATGGCGCCGGTGGACGCGGTGGAAAAGTTGCTCGCGAAGACGGGATGGGACCGCGAGAAGGATGTGGATCTTGTGGAATTAAACGAAGCGTTCGCCGTTGCGGCGATCGCCGTCACTCGCCAGCTAAAACTCAACCCTGAAATAGTGAACGTGAATGGCGGCGCCGTGGCGCTCGGCCATCCAATCGGCGCGTCCGGCGCGCGCATCCTGGTTACGCTGCTCTATGAGTTGCAGCGGCGCAATCTGAAGCGGGGCATTGCCGCGCTGTGCCTCGGCGGCGGCAATGCCGTCGCCCTTGCGGTCGAGCGGTTTTAGCCTTCATTTCTACAGCTAGTGGTTTGGCGAGGACGCCGAAGACCCACACGCAAAGGCGGCGTGTGGGGCACCCGGGGTGTTTTTCAGCCGCCACATTATTTGCGTGAAAATTCGAAGAGCGGTTTTGTTTCCATGGCTTGGCCGGTTTCGAGCAAGGTTTTGAGGTTGGAAAGAACCACGGGCCAGCCGCGGGTGATGCCGCGTTCCATCTCGGAGCCGGGCTCCAACTCGTCGTGAGTTACAGTGAGGCGGACCGCTTTTCCGGAAGAAACAATCTCAAATGTGACGCGGGAGTGCTTTTCCTCGTCCCCCTCGTCCCCCGGAGGCGACCAGGTGATCACCAGTCGCCGCGGAGGCGTGACTTCCACTACTTTTCCTACCAGATGGGTCTCTCTCGTGGACGAGTCTTCATGCTTCCACGGCGAACCCACCTTCCAGTCGGAAACGTTCAGGTGCGCCCAATACCTGCGGGTCATTTCCGGATCCATCAGGGCGTTGAACACTTTTTCCGCGCTTGACGAAATATAAGTGACGTAGACGAACTTAGATTTATTTTTCATAGTCCTTCTCCAGCTCCTCCTTCAAGTCGTACAGGGCCCGCAACCGAGAACGTTCAAACTTTCCGATCCAGCGTTCGTAAATTTCGTGAATGGGCACGGGATTCAAGTAATGGAGTTTCTCGCGGCCGCGCCAGACGGTGACCACCAGGTTGGCGCCTTCGAGCAGCTTCAGGTGCTTGGTGGCGGCTTGGCGGCTCATGTCCAGATGCCTGCAAAGCTCGCCGAGCACCTGGCCGTTGTCCGCGCGCAAGAGGTCGAGCAGTTTGCGGCGGTTGGAATCGGCGAGAGCCTTGAAGACCCGGTCCATCCTCACGGGGAGGATAATAGGCAACCAAATGGTTGCATGTCAAGAGAGGATTTTCCAGAAGCAGAGAGCGGGGTTGCGGCGGACGGCAAAAGGCATTTCTGTAGCTCACCCCTTCAGGGGTGAGGGTTTCCACTGCGTTGGCACGATTGTCTCGTGGTAAGGAAAAACCTCAGGCCTGAAAGCCTGAGCTAGAGGCGGGTTGCTTTACGCCTGTGGCGCGGCTTTGGGTTGCGCCAGTTCTGTAGCGCAGTAGGGGCAGAATTTGTCGCCGTCGGAAACTTCGCGCTGGCACTGCGGGCAGGCGGGATGGAGATTGCATTTGCAGTTAGGGCAGAAATTGAAGCGCGCATTGACGTTGGCGGCGCATTGCGGACAGGGGTAGGGAAGCGGCTCTCGGACGAGCAGATAGATGATGAAGCCAATGAAGAAATACCCGCCGGAGAGCAGAAGAACCAGCAGGGTCCACAGGCCGGGATTCATGCCGCGGCGCTTGGCGTCTCGATAGACATAGCCGAGCGAGAAAAACAGAATGGAAAGGGCGACGGCGCCAAAGGTGATGACACCGCCGAGTTCGAAATAGGAAAGCTCCGGGTCGTGGCGGAGAGAATCATCGCCGGGGAAGATGGGTCCGTTGGTCTCGAAGCCATGATGATTGACGGAAAAGCCGATGATGAGGGCGAGGATGTAGAGCAAGAGGCACATCACGATGAGCCACTTGGGGATGATGCGAAGTTCATCGCGGAAGCTGCTGTGTTCGCGCTTGCGGCGGAAGCGGATGAGGCGAAGCCGTTCTGTGAATGCGTCGGACATGTGATTTTCCTTTACTGTGCGGCTGTTAAATTCGTTTATCCCTGCTAATAAATTCTGGTCTGACCCTTCCAGGCTTCGGGCCACTCTACAGCGGCCGCAAGCGAGTCTGATCCAGGAAGGCGGCCTAAAGCCGCCCCTACGATCGGAGCTTGGCTCAATTCTTGTTACTCCATTCCGCGGTCAGCGCTTTCTGGTGGAGGATGATCGCGGCAGCGAGCAGCGGGGGCACCGTCCACCAAAGAACGAATCCAAATTCTAGAGCGAGCTTCGGCAAACCAAAGTTGGCGCCGAGCCACGCGAAACCCCGCCAGACGAGCGGCGCGCTGAAGACGCCGAGCAGCCAGCTTGCGGCGGTGACAGCCCAGAGCCAGAAACTTCCGCCCGCGGCGGTTGGGGCTTGCTGCGCGCGGAGGCGGACGCGGAGTTGCGTGCGCGCTGCCAGATCGCGCGGGACGTTAACCGGGACGGTCCGGAGCGCGCGCAAAACATTCTGCGTTGCCGCGGCTGCGAGCGCGCAATCCGGGCACCCGGCCAGGTGCTCGCGGAGCCAGGCTTCATCGGCGGAGCGCAAACCTTCCACGACGGATTCGACCAGGAGGCGTTGCGCGCGTTCATGCAAGTTTTCGTTCATGCGACACCTTCCGTCATGGCGGTTTTCATCGCTGCAAGTCCGCGATAGAGGCGCGACTTCACGGTGGAGACCGGCGTCGCCATCACCGCGGCAATTTCCTCGAGGCCCAGTTCTTCGCTGAAGCGCAGCAGCAGGACTTCGCGATAGTAAGGCGGAATTTTCAAGAGCGAGAGCTGCACACGTTGTTCGTTTTCACGGCTCACCAACATTTGCAACACTGAGCTGGTCCGCTCATCCGGAGGATCATAGGGAGTACCGCTCTCGGTGTCGCCCAAATCCTCCAGGCTGGAAATTTTCTTGCGCCGCGATGCATCGATCACAAGATTGCGCGCGATGGCGAAAAGCCACGAGTCGAATTTGGATTTGCCGTTGTACTGGCTGCCGCGCTCCAGCACACGAATCCATGTCTCCTGGAAAAGATCTTCGGCGAGCGACGGATTGCCGGTGAGAAAGAGCAAGTAGCGAAAGAGGCGTTGCTGATATTGCTCGATGAGGCGGTCGAGCAGGTCCGGGTCGCGCTGGCGCAGTCCGATGGCGAGAGCGTGGGTGTCGTCGGTCATGAATCCCGCGAAGAACAGCGGTCCAGGTGCAGCAGTCAGAGTGAAAGCCGGTGCGCTCATACTACCTTGTATACGAGCGGCGTGTGCAAAAAGACGCAGCTGCTTCCAGCCTCGTACGCCGAACCTTAACAGTTGCAGTTACATATAGATAGAAGGGAGAATGGGTCGTATGCTTTGGCGACTCTGATCCGCCTGATGTTCCAGGGACGAGCAAAGACTCTCCGCGCAATTCCACGAAAGGGAACCTTGCATGAACATTGGCCACTTTGCGCTGCATCTGCGCTTCGTTCTGCCCGTTTTTTCCGCCCTGCTGTTTTCGGCGATTTCGATTGGGCAGGGACTCGACTACCCGCAGACGCGGAAAGACAACCAGGTGGACGATTATCACGGCACGAAGGTGGCCGATCCCTACCGCTGGCTGGAGGACGACAATTCGGCGGAAACCGCCAAGTGGGTGGCGGCGGAGAACAAGGTCACGTTTGGGTATCTCGAGAAGATTCCGTATCGCGCGCAGGTGAAGGCGCGCATGGAGCAGTTGTTTAATTTTCCGAAATACACTCCTCCAGTCCGCAAGGGCGACTACCTTTTCTTCACGAAGAACGACGGATTGCAGAACCAAAACGTGGTTTATGCGCAGAAGGGGTTGGAGGGCGCTCCCGAAGTGCTGCTGGATCCCAACAAGTTTTCCGGGGATGGAACTTCGCGTCTGGGCGCGTTCAACGTTTCCGAGGACGGACGCTTTGCGGCGTATGGAATTTCCGTTGGCGGTTCGGACTGGCAGGAAGGGCACGTGATCGAGGTCGCGACGCGGAAAGTGATGTCCGACGACCTGAAATGGATCAAGTTCACGGCCTTCGGATGGGCGGGGAATGGATTTTTCTACAGCCGTTTCGATGCGCCGGAGGCGGGGCACGAACTTTCGTCGAAGAACGAATATCAAAAAATTTACTACCACGTTCTGGGGACCGAGCAATCCGCCGACGAACTGGTCTATGAGGACAAGGAGAATCCGCAGCGACTTTTCGCGGTGGCGACGACCAACGACCAGCGGTTCGCGATTCTTACGGTGACCGACCGGGGCAAGGGGAAGCGCGGGAATGCGATTTATTCCCGGGATCTTTCCAAGAAAGAGAAAGCGTTCACGCCGATCGTGGCGGAAATTACCGACGACAACTTCGACGTGGTGGACAATCTGGGCGACAAATTCCTGATTGCGACGGATCACGAAGCGCCCAAAGGGAAGCTGGTGCTTTACGATCCGGCGAACCCGATGGCTCTGTGGAAGGAGATAATTCCAGAGAAGGCGGATTCCTTAGAGAGCGTGGAATCGCTTGGGGGAAAACTTTTCGCGACCTATCTGAAGGATGTGGTCAGCCATGTTTATGCGTACAGCGATTCGGGCGTACTGGAAAACGAGATTGAACTTCCCGGAGCGGGATCGGCCACCGGATTCCACGGCAATCGGGGCGACAAGGACGCGTTTTTTCTTTTTACGTCGTTCAACTATCCGCCGAGCGTGTTCCGGTATGAGCTGGCGACGCGGAAAACGAGCCCCTATCGCATGGCGGAGGTTCATGGCATCCGGCCGGAGGATTACGAGACGAAACAGGTTTTCTACAATAGCAAAGACGGCACGCGAGTTCCGATGTTCCTGGTCTACAAGAAGGGATTAAAGCTGGATGGCGCCAATCCGACGCTGCTTTATGGCTATGGAGGATTCGACATCACCATGTCGCCGGGGTTCAACCCGCTGCGGCTGGCTCTGTTGGAACAGGGATTCGTTTACGCTTCCGCGAATTTGCGCGGCGGCGGGGAATATGGCGAAACATGGCATGAAGCCGGCACGAAGCTGAAGAAGCAGAACGTGTTCGACGATTTTATTTCCGCGGCGGAATGGCTGATCGCCAACAAATACACTTCGCCGGAAAAACTGGCGATCAATGGCGGTTCGAACGGAGGCCTGCTGGTCGGCGCGGTGATGAATCAGCGGCCGGAGCTGTTTCATGTGGCGGTGCCGCAGGTCGGCGTGATGGACATGCTGCGGTTCCAGAAATTCACGATTGGGTGGAACTGGGCGGCGGACTACGGGTCGAGCGACGATCCGGAGCAGTTCAAGGCAATTTACAAATATTCGCCGCTGCATAACATCAAGGCTGGGGTGAAATACCCGGCGACGTTTATCACCACTGCCGACCATGACGATCGCGTTGTGCCGGCGCACTCGTTCAAGTACGCGGCGACGTTGCAGGCTGCGGCGAGCCCTGCGAATCCGGTGCTGATCCGGATTGAGACGAAATCCGGCCACAATGCCAGCAGCACTACGAAAAATATCGAACTTACGGCCGACGTGTACTCGTTTATTTTTTACAACCTGGGCGTTACGCCGAAATACTGAAGCGGCGAACGGGTAGTGGGTCAGTTTCCGATTACCGGTGCCAGCTCAACCGGTCGATGCAAAACCATCCAATGCGTTGCTTCGACACTGCTTCTCCGGAAGAGCCCATCTGTTTGGCTGTACTCGGTCAGAACCTAGCCAGGGTAGTGTTCCGGCTGGTCTAACCCTAGATGGCGATTTTAGCTTTTGTTTTCACTGCAAGTTGGGTTCGAGCTGAGTGTTGCGTCGATCCATTGAGACCACCGGACTTACCAGGAGTTGACCGCAACGCTGAGATGCTCATTATTCCTAAACAAATGTTTGCTTCTAGATTGGCGATAGAATTTAGGAATTATGAATCCTCCTAACTCTGAGTACCTCAGAACGCTGCGTCGACTACCTCTCTTCAATGACCTATCCGACATGGACTTGGCCCTGGTCGCCGAGGGTGTGAGTCGTCTGCATTTCGACGCGGGTAGCGTGATTTTTGAAGAAGGCAATCCTTGCCGCGAACTTCTAATCGTCGAGGAAGGAGAGGTGAAATTAGTCAAGTCCGCACTAAACGGCAGACAGCAACTGCTAAGCATTGAGCGCAAGGGCAGTTCACTCGCAGAGGTCGCCGTATTTGACGGTGGTCGATATCCTGCTACAGCCGAAGCCGTCAGTTCCACGACATTGCTGCGATTGTCCGCGGACAAGTTCCAACGAACCTGCGTCAGCAATCCGGAAATGGCCCTGAAGCTCTTCAAGGTACTTGCGCATAGATTGCGGCATTTGGTCAGCTTGGTCGAGGAGTTGTCATTCTCTACGGTTAGGGCCCGCCTTGTCGCGCACCTAGTGCGCCTAGCGGAGCAAGGTGGAGTTCCGACGCCTCAAGGTATCTGTTTCCAACTGAGCGAAAACAATGAGCAGCTGGCTGCGCGCCTCGGCACAGTACGGGAGTTAATTTCCCGCAATCTGGGGCGTTTGCATGGGAACAAATTGATTGAGATGAACAAACGGATTGTCACTATTCCCAATCTGGCGCTATTGCGCGATGAAATTGAGCGCGGCAACTAGGCTGAAACCGTGACTAAAGTCATCGCTTTGGTTGTGGCGACGGTCCATTCTGGTCTCCTTAGAGGAGAAAAGAATGGCATACGTAATTGCTGGCCCGTGCGTCGGTACGAAGGATACTGCGTGCGTAGATGTTTGCCCATGTGACTGCATTCATCCCACAAAGGATGAAGCTGAGTTCTCAGCCGCACCTCAGCTTTACATCAATCCCGAAGAATGCATCGACTGCGGCGCTTGCATCCCGGTGTGTCCCGTGTCCGCAATTTTCCCCATCGAAGACCTTCCGAACAAATGGAAGAGCTTTGTCGAGACTAATGCGAGCTGGTACATAGCAAAGGAGAACAAATAGGGCCAAATCCGAGACAGACTCCTGATCAACGCGCTAACCTGAAACTGACCCACTACCGGCGAACGCGCTGCATACAATTTTTCCGGGCTTGCGGTAGACTGCGGAACGCGATGTTTTGCCCGCAATGCAATGCCGAGTACCGCCCCGGATTCACGCGCTGCGCCGATTGCGACGTGGAGCTGGTGAACGAGCCGCCGCAGTATGCGCTGGCGGACCAGCGCGCCGCCGATCCGGGCGACCCGAACGAGGACCCGTTTTGTTCCTTCTGGAAGGGCGAAGACGCGCGGGTGCATGCGGAACTCTGCGAAGTGCTGGAGGAAGCCGGAATCCCGCACAAAACGGTGTTTCGCCGCGACCATCTTTTTTATCTGAGCAACAATCCCGGATATCAAGTCGGCGTCCCCTTTTCTTTGTTTGAGAAGGCCGAGAAAGCCGTGCAGGAGGCGTTTGGAACCGAAGATGCGGAGGAGCGCGAGTATCTGAATACTCCGCGCCTGTTGGAGAGTCTGCGAGAAAGGAATCAAAGACTTCCCTCAACGATGACTCCGGACCCGGAAGAGAATATCCCCGGGCCGCCCTCGACTGGTGAAGAATCGGACTGGTATCCGGAAGACGCCACAGTGAGTGTATGGTCCACGGACGCAGGCGAGCCAAGCGATTTCCTGGTTGCCGCTCTTCACGAGAATGGAGTCAACTGCCGGGTGGACCAGGAGGGAACTCGCGCGAAGCTGTACGTCCTGCCGGATGATGCGGCGCGCGCCCGGGAAATTGTGCGCGAGGTGGTGGAAGGTGAACCGCCGGAGTGAGCGGCTTAATCACGGAGAAGGGGCTACACTTTTCCCGCGCGACGATATAGATTAGGGCTTCCCACTCCTCTGCCGCGGAGGCTTCCATGAAGCAAGCTGCGGTTGGTTTCCGGGTGCATTCCGGCTGGAGCGCACTCGTGACGGTTTCCCTCGAAGAAGATGGACCGATTGTTTTGAGCCGCGAGCGGGTTCATCTCGTTGAGACATTCATTTACAAATTCAGGCAACCGTATCATACGGCGGGAAGAATGCCGCTGGAGAAGGCTCGCGTGTTTGTAGATGCGTCGCTGGTGGAGGCGAAGCGGCGAGCGGGTGGTGCCCTTCGCTCGACTCAAAACGAGATGAGGAAGCAAGGATACGAGGTGGTGCGATGTGCCCTGCTGCTCGCATCCGGAAAGGCCCTGCCCGGACTGGAGGGTATTTTGAAGTCGCATGCGCTGATCCACACCGCGGATGGAGAACTGTTTCGCGAGGCGCTTCGCTGCTCGTCGGCGGATTGCGGACTGGAAATGGCGTGCATCAGGGAGCGGGAGCTGCTGGACCGCGGCGTGAAGGCGCTCCGGACGAGGCGAGAAAAACTCCTGCGACGATTGACTGAGTTAGGGACTGACTTCGGCTCTCCCTGGACGCAGGACGAAAAGTACGCGGCGCTGGCTGCCTGGCTGGTTCTGGCGGATCCGGCCTGAAGATTCCGCGAATCGAAAGAATGCAGGCCCTTGCGTACGGGAGTCGTTGAACGAGGAGCTTCCGCCAGGGCTCTGCAAACTTGACCCGCAACTTGAACTCGTGTTTCCTTTACTTTCGGCCGTGAATTGCCTGGAGGATGTGTGACGCTGGAATCGATCAAGACGGTGGCGGTGCTGGGCGCGGGGACGATGGGGAACGGCATCGCGCATGTGTTTGCGCGGGCGGGCTACAACGTGATTTTGCGCGATGTGCAGGAGAGCTTTCTGCAGCGCGGGATGGAGACGATCGGGAAGAACCTGGACCGCGAGGTGAAGAAAGGGAAGTTGACGGAGGCGGAAAAGCCGCAGGTGCTGGCGCGGCTGAAGCCGGTGACGGACTTTGCGGCGGTTGCGGCGGCGGATTTTGCGGTGGAGGCGGTGCCGGAGAAGCTGGAAATCAAGCGCGCGGTGCTGACCGAGGCCGACAAGCTGCTGAGGCCGGAAGTGATTTTGACGAGCAATACTTCTTCGATTGCGATTACTACTTTGGCGGCGATGACCAAGCGGCCGGAACGGTTTGTGGGGATGCACTTCATGAATCCGGTGCCGGTGATGGTGCTGGTGGAGGTGATTCGCGCGCTGCAGACGAGCGACGCGGCGTTTGCCACCACGATGGAACTGGCGAAGAAACTGGGGAAGACGCCGGTGGCGGTGAACGATGCGCCGGGATTCGTGTCGAACCGCGTGCTGATGCCGCTGATTAACGAAGCGGCTTACGCAGTGATGGAAGGCGTGGCCACGCCGGAAGCGGTGGACGCGGTGATGAAGCTCGGCATGAATCACCCGATGGGTCCGCTGGAGCTTGCGGATTTCATTGGCCTGGACGTCTGCGTGGACATCATGCACGTCCTGCTCGACGGCCTCGGCGACCCGAAGTACCGCGCCTGCCCGCTGCTCAAGAAATACGTCGCCGCCGGCTGGCTCGGGCGCAAGTCTGGCCGGGGGTTTTTTATCTATAGCTAGGCAAGAATCCACGCGGGGGGGTTCCAGAGTAGGACGCTGAATTTTGTTGGCTAACTACAGCCTACCTCTGCAAGCGGTAAGCAAGAAGCGCCGCAGAGGCGCGCACCGTGAGATACTCAGACTTGGGAATTGGCGGCAACATCGGCGGAGCTGGAGGCGTTTCAGTGAAATCCTACGTCTTTAAAGTGGTCATCGAGCCAGACAAGTTTGAGGATGGCCGCGAGGCTTGGCAGGCCCACTGTCCCGCGCTAAAGGGTTGCCGCACCTGGGGACACACGCGTGACGAGGCGATGGCGAATATTCGAGACGCGATTGACCTTTATGTTCAGGATCTCCTCGAAGCTGGCGAACCCATCCCCGTGGACCAAGGCACAATCGAATTACCGGAACCTGCGGTCGTCGTGAATGTATGACACGTGCGCCACGAGGTCTTTCGGCGCGCCGATTTGTACGGGCGCTGGAACTCGATGGGTTTGAATTGCGACGTGTCCGGGGCAGCCATCGAATCTACGGCCACCCGGACGGTCGGCGTGTAGTGGTCGCTTATCACGCGCTTAACGATACCTTTCCCATAGGGACGCTGCGCGGGATGATCGCGGACGTTGGCTGGACGGATGAGGATATGCAACGGCTTGAATTGGTTGAGTAGGCCTGCCGAAGAATCGAGTTGAATGTCTGGGTATCCCCCGGCTCTTAGCGGGGGCACTCTTAGGAATCGTCCAGGCGAACGTAGGGCGAAAATAATGTTTGCTTTTGTTTCGCCCTTGGGGTAGTGTGTGGCCATCAGGTTTTCAACAGGTGGCCCATGGCCCAGAGCCGTTTGGATGTTTTAAGCTGCGTCGAACATGAGAGACTCACTTTTGAGCTTCTTGAGGTGCGCACCCGCGGGCAGTACCTGACCCGGCTGCGCGGCATCAGCCGCGAAGAGCAGGCCGAGTGGGACCGGCGGGAGCGCGCCGCACTGGCGCAACTGGTGGATCACGAACTGGAGCATGGCTGCGGCCGTTGAAAGCCTTTGCAGTGCGGAGGGAAAGCTTGGGGTAGCATTGCCAGATACGAAATGGTAATATTCCGTTATCGTAAAGTATCGGGACAGGCCGCGGCGGAGTTCCCCCGCCCGCCTGGCAACGTGCTGCACCGGCCCATTCGCGAAATTCCCAATTTCCTCGACCGAGGTGAGAAATGACAGACGAAAAGGCAAAATTACTGGAAGCGGCGATATCGCAGATCGAGAAGTCGTATGGCAAGGGCTCGATCATGCGGCTGGGCAGCAAGGATGTGCTGGTCCCGGTGAACGTGATTCCTTCGGGGTGCTTGTCGATTGACGCGGCGCTGGGCGTGGGCGGTTTTCCCCGCGGGCGCGTGATTGAGATTTACGGGCCGGAATCGGGCGGTAAGACGACCATGACGCTGCACGTGATTGCCGAGGCCCAGAAGCTGGGCGGGCAGGCCGCGTTCATCGACGCGGAACATGCGCTAGACCCGATCTATGCGCGGAAGCTGGGCGTGGACGTGGACAACCTGCTGGTGTCGCAGCCGGACCACGGGGAACAGGCGCTGGAAATCGCGGAAACGCTGATTCGTTCGGGCGGCGTGGACATTGTGGTTGTGGACTCGGTGGCGGCGTTGGTGCCGAAGGCGGAACTCGAAGGCGAAATGGGCGATCCGCAGATGGGCTTGCAAGCGCGCTTGATGTCGCAGGCGTTGCGCAAGCTTACGGCGATTGTTTCGAAGTCCAAGACCTGCCTGATCTTCATCAACCAGATTCGCGAAAAGATCGGCGTGATGTTCGGCAATCCGGAAACGACCACCGGCGGGCGCGCTCTGAAGTTTTATGCTTCGATGCGCGTGGATATCCGGCGCATCCAGGCGATCAAGGATGGGGACCGCGTGGTGGGTTCGCGCACGCGGGCGAAGGTGGTGAAGAACAAGGTGGCGGCGCCGTTCCGCGAGGCGGAGTTCGACATTCTGTACGGCGAGGGCATATCGCGCGAAGGCGACTTGATCGATCTCGGCGTGGACAAGGGTGTTCTCGAAAAGTCCGGCACGTGGCTCAGCTACGGCGGAGAGCGCATGGGCCAGGGCCGCGAGAATGCGCGCAACTTCCTAAAGGAGAACAAGGACATTCGCGACAAGCTGGAAAACGCGTTGCGCAAGAAAATGGAGATTCCCGTGTCCGGGCAGAACGGAGCAGCGGCAACCCCCGGCGCAAATGGCCACGCCAACATCGCGGCCGAGAAGGCGCCACTGAAAGCCGTGGCCGCAGTGGCGGCGGCAGACAACAAAGCGCGTCCAGCGCGGTAAAACCGAGGCGGGAGCATTTGGATCGCGGGCGATGCATGAACTTGGTGCATCGCTCGCGCCGTTTTGGGCGTCTCAAAATGTGAATTCTAAAGAATTTCCCAGGAATCGGGCACTGCCTGCCTCCTTGGCCGAAGGGGCAAGACGGTGGGGTTTGCTGGCCAGCCGTTCAACGTTCATAACAAAGCACATACTCTAGTACTGGTCCTCATTATCTATTGCAGGGCATCCTTGGACCCCATAGACTACGTCTCAGTTTGCAAGCCCTAAGAAGCTTGCGAATGAGAAGGACCCGGTGAGACTTTGTTAAATGCTTGCAATCAAGCATGGCACACTGCGGCTCCCGGAATGCATCAAATGAGCGGAAGTTTGACCAAGCACTGGAATTAGAGTAGATTTCAACTCATTCCATACTAGGACTACTGGCAACCGCTCCAGAACGGGATGTAATGATCAAGGATTTAGGAAAAACTATTCTCGCGGGCATGCTGGTGGGAACGCTTGTTATGCCTCTGCCGGCTGCGGAGCCCGCTGCGATTACCGCTGCGAAATCTTCGGTGAAGTCGCGCAAGCATCTTGCGCCTTCGCGGTATCGCGGATATGCGCCGACGTATGCGGATTCGATCAGCGCGGATGATCCGACGTATGACGATCCAATTGTGCGCCAGGCGGTTGTGGATGCACTCGGCCGGTACAACGGATCGGTTGTTGCGGTAGACCCGAGCACGGGACGCATTTTGACGGTTGTGAATCAGAAGATCGCTTTCAGCGATGGATACATTCCTTGCTCGACGATCAAGCCAACGATCGCGGTTGCCGCTCTTGAAGAGAACGTAATTACGCGCGACACCATGCTGAAGGTGGGGCGCCGCAAGTACATGAATCTGACCGAGGCGCTGGCGCACTCGAACAATACCTTTTTTGAAGAACTCGGCCGCCGCATGGGCTTCGATACCGTTTCGCGCTACGGGCGCTTGCTCGGACTTGGCGAACTGGCCGGCTACAATCTGCCTGACGAGCATCCGGGATCGTTCCCCACGCAGGCGCCGGCATATGGCGGCGTGGGCCGCATGTCGAGTTTCGGTGAGGGCATCCAGGTGACGCCGCTGCAACTGGCGGCGCTGGCCGCGGCATTTGCGAATGGCGGCACACTTTATTATTTGCAGTATCCGCATACGCAGGAAGAAGTGGACGCGTTCCAGCCGCGCGTGAAGCGCGACCTGAACATCGCCAACGTTTTGCCGGAAGTTCGCGAGGGCATGCTGGCAGCGGTGCTTTACGGCACAGGCCGGTTGAGCGCGGATCCCGGCGGCACAGAGACCCCGCTTGGGAAGACGGGCACGTGCGACGACCGCACGAATCCTTCGCGGATTGGATGGTTCCTGAGCTATGCGGACGAAGCGCATCCAAGGATAGCGCTTGCGGTCCTGCTGCGCGGAAACACGCGGCGCGTGAAGGGTCCAACAGCCGCGCAAGTAGCCGGGCACATCTATCGGTCGCTGAGGCAACAGAATTATTTCGGCCAGACGGTCAGCGCCGGCACCGTGAAAACCATTTCTACGGGAAAGTAGTCCGTATCCAAACAACAGTTCGACGAACGCCCCCCAGAAGACGCCCGCCTCAGAAGGCAGCCGCCACAAGAACGTAGGCGGCATAAAGCCGCCCCTACACGAGCATGACTGGGCCACCTGAAGGTGGCCGCTACGCTGATCTACGCACCAGGATGGAAATTCCGGCTAGTGGTTGTTGGCGTGATGCAGCCTCGGCTTTACGTGGATGCTGATCACGGGCTCGCGCAGAGAGCGCAGAGCTTCGAAACAGGAGTCGCAGAGTTCTAGGCAGAGCTGGTCCTCGCTTTTCGCGTGAAACGTGTGATGGCATTCGTAGCAGGTGGAGTAAGCGGGGCGTTGGCGCTGTTCTCGCACGTGAATTTCCGGATGGACCTCGAGCGTGTTCATAAAATTCCCCCCACAAGTATAGGCGCAGGTGGAGTGCCAGATTGGGACATTTGTTTGGGCGGCAGGGAAAGGACTTAGCGCGAGGATTTGGATGCAGCTGGGTAAATAGCCCCATAAGGCGTGGAAGAATGTGCACTGGGGATTTTGCAGTACGGCTGGGGAGCCGGCGGTTTTTCGGTCGAGCGACAACTTCCGACGCGACATTCGAGTTGGGCGCTAACACCGTAAAAGCGGCAGCTTCGCTGCCGCACTCAAAAGGGGTGTTGCGGATAGGTCGCAGGTTGTGGGGAAAGGTTTGACCTAGACTGCGTATTCGGACAAAAGGTTAGCGTACGGTATTCTGATGACCTGCGGTGCGGCGCCTGGTTCGCTCGTGACGCACGAACGAATTTCTTTGTGGCCTTGGGGGAATGGTGAATCTACGTTTGGGGATCATTGTGGGTGTGGTGCTGGCGGCTGGTGTGGTTGTGGATGGACGCGCCATATTGCTGCGGCGAGCGGCGGAGGAGGAATTCCAGCGCCAGGCGGAACTGGCGAGATTGGAAGCCGACCGGATCCGCGCCGAGATGGTGCTGCCCAGCGCAAAAACTATGCCTCGGGGCGGAAATTTCGCGGGTACGCTGCAACAATTCGGATTGTCCGCGGCGGAGGTTAACGACGCCACCGCGGCGGCGCAACAGGCCTACAATCTGCGGCAACTGCGCGCGGGGAATCCGATCATCGTGGGCCGCTCGGTGGAAGGTGCTCTGCGAGAAATCAACTACAAGATTGACGCGGACCGCATGCTGCACATTGTGCCGCAATCGCAAGGTTTTTCCGCGGAAGTGAGGGAGATTCCCACGCACACGGAAGCAGTGGTCGTCAGCGGGCGGCTGGAAGATTCGCTGTTCAACGCGGTTGAGGACGCCGGCGAGTCGGCGGAAGTGGCGATGCGAATGGTGCAAATATTCGGCTACGACCTGGATTTCTACACCGACCCGCGACGCGGCGATACGTTTCGAGTGGTGCTGGAGAAGAAGAGGTACGAACATGGGGAGACGGCAGGGTATGGAAGGATTCTTGCGGCGGAGTATATAAACGGCTCAAGGAAATACCAGGCGCTGCTCTTCCATGATCCAGAGGGCCGACCGGCTTATTACACGGCCGATGGAAAATCGCTGCAGAAAGCGTTTCTGCGGTCGCCGCTGAAGTTCGGGGCTCCGGTGACCTCTCATTTCAGCAAGGCAAGGTTTCATCCCATCCTGAAGACGTACCGGCCGCATCTGGGCACGGATTATGGCGCGCCGACCGGCACGCCGGTGCAGACGATCGGCAGCGGGCGCGTGGTGTTCGCGGGGCGCAAGGGTGGCGACGGAAACATGGTGCACGTGGCGCACAGCAACGGCTATGAGACGTACTACCTGCACCTTTCAAGGATATTCGTGCACGCGGGCGAGCGCGTGGAGATCGGCAAAACGATCGGGCTGGTCGGGATGACCGGGCTGGCAACCGGGCCGCACCTGGATTTTCGCATTTCGCAAAAGGGCCAGTTCCGGAATTTCGAGGCGCTGGGATTGCCGCCGTCGGACCCGGTGAATAAGAGAGACTGGGATGAGTTTGCGGCTGTGCGCGAAAAGTGGATGCCGATGATGGAACAGCCTGCGCGGGTTCGGGCGCAGACGCAGGACAGCACTAGCGCTCCCGCCCGTTAACGCCGCGGGTTAGACCGCGCGCGTGCCATCACCGCAGAAATTCTCCGTGGCATGGATCGTCAAGACAATAGCGTTGCCCACAAACATTTCGATTGGAAACTATTTGTATCAACGCACTCCGGCGGAGCATCTATCAACCAACGCAGGTTCTGGCCTTAGTCCATCTTGATAGCGATACTTGCCTCGGGAGGGTTCCATGTCCATTCGACCGGTAAAGCGGCTGGTGAAGTCAAAACCAACCCGCGAAGGTGCGGGCGTGCATCTGCGCCGGGCCTTCGGCTTTGGGAACACTTCGGAGTTCGATCCATTCCTGTTGCTGGACGATTTCCGGAACGACGTGCCGGAGGATTATCTTGCGGGTTTCCCGTGGCACCCGCACCGCGGCATCGAAACCATCACCTATGTGCTTGCGGGAACCGTGGAGCACAAAGACAGCCTGGGAAATCACGGCGCGATTGCCCCCGGTGACGTGCAATGGATGACCGCGGGCCGGGGAATTATTCACCAGGAGATGCCCAAGGGCGACGAAGTGGGACGCATGCATGGGTTTCAATTGTGGGCGAACCTGCCGGCATCGCAGAAGATGACTCCGCCCCGTTATCAGGAAGTGAATTCGCCGGATATTCCGGAAGTCACAGACGACGATGGCACCAGCGTGCGGATTGTCTGCGGAACTTTCTGGGGGAAGAAGGGTCCGGTGGATGGAATCGCAACCGATCCCATCTACATCGATGTCACGGTGCCGCCGGGTAAGCGAAAAGTTCTGCCGGTCGAGACGACGAGGCACGCATTTGCCTATGTTTTCTCCGGGGCAGGGAAGTTTTGCAATGCCTCGGAGCCGCTTTCGGTTCCCACGGAATCGGTGGGATGGCTGGACACGAAGCCACCCGCCGAGGCGGACAACCGTTCGCTGGTGCTGTTCGACCGCGGTGACGAGGTGATGGTGCAGGCAGGCGACGATGGCTTGCGCTTCCTGCTGGTTTCGGGGAAGCCGCTGGAGGAGCCGGTGGCGTGGTATGGGCCGATCGTGATGAACTCGCAAGCTGAATTGCGAAAGGCGTTTGACGAGCTGGACCGCGGGACGTTTTTGAAAGCGGAGCGGTAGTTTCCGAGGTCAAGTGTTGGCAGGACTTGCCGAGTGTTTCTCAACGAGCTTGCCGGCAAGCTTGCCGCCTTCGAACTCCGGGATGACGACATCGTCGGCACCGGAAGTACGCATCGCCTCGGCGTAGCGCTCCTGGCCCGCGCGAGTGATGATCTTCAATTTTGGATTGAGAGCTTTGGCGGTGATGGTGATGTAAAGATTGTCCGCGTCGTTGTCGATTACCACGCAAAGGCCGCGAGCGCGTTCGATACCGGCTTCCTGCAGGACACTGTGGCGCTTGGCGTCGCCCTGGATGACAAGAGCGCCTTCGTGAAGCAGTTGGCGGTAGAGTCCCTCATTGGTTTCGATGAGTACGTAGGGAATGCGCGAGCGGTTCAGTTGCTCGACGACGGTGCGGCCGACCTGGCCGTACCCGCAAATGATGAAATGATCGCGAACGCGTTCCAGGTTCATTTCGTTCAACATGGACTTCCAGGCCTCCCTGCCTTGATGGCCGATAAAAGTAAGCAAAATCCGCTCGGCAAACCAGATTTCGAACCCAAAAATTCCGAAGGCGACGAGAATCGAGAAATATTTTGTGGAGGTGCGCGCCTGCCGGTATTCGATGGCGTGGGGATGGGCAAACCAGAATAGCGCATCGGAAAAGGAGAGATGTTCCAGGCGCATGTAGACGAAGACGCACACCGCCACGAAGAGGAGAAAGAGCAGGAAGGGGACGACGAGGCGGCGCACGAGGATGAGGATGGCGCGGTCGAAGAGCAGGAAGCGGGAGGAGCGCCTGGGGGGGAAGGGAGCGGAGGGGAAGAGTTGAGTCACCATGGTTGAGCAGTTAATTCTACTAATAATTTGTGGAAAGAGTATAAGAACTATTAGAGGTGCCTATAAATGCGGCAGACCAGCGCTGGACCGCGATTGTTCGACGGCGAAGGAGGGGACACGGCTGCCGTATCACAAGCGGAGAGCAACGCGCTCTTGGAAGGTTAGTAGATGATAGGAAGCTTTGAAAAATCCGCTTCGGTGTCTTCCGTGACGCGGAGGACGAGCAGGGTACGGTCGTCGTGGGGCATGCGCCCGGGGCCGGTGTGTTCATCGGTGGCCTTGACGATGCGCTGCGCGACTTTATAGCCGGGGTCGTTGGGCATGACAGTCGACAACAGCGCCTTCAGGCGGTCCACGCCGAACTCTTCCTGCTCTTTGTTCATCGATTCGTGAATGCCGTCGGAGGCGAAGATGACCATGTCGCCGGGCAAGAGGCTCAGGGTCACTTCATCGTACTCGGCTTCAGGGAGCAAGCCCAGCGGCATGCCGCCGACATTTATTTCGGTGACTTCGCCATTGTGGACCAGCAGCGGCAGAGTCCCGCCGGCGTTGCCGATGGTAAGTTCGCGTAGCGCGGCATCATAGACGGCGAACTGCATGGCGATAAATCGCGCGTCGAGGCGGGCGGCTAGCAAGCGGCCGTTGAGCTGGCTGAGCATCTCCGACGGGGAGATTTCGTTGTCGTGGACGAGTTCGCGCAGGATGCCGATGGCCAGGGACCCATACAGCGCCGCGGCGGTTCCCTTGCCGGAAACGTCGCCGTTGGCGATGGCCAGGCGGCCCACACCATAGGGAAGCAGGTCGTAAAAATCGCCGCCCAGCTCGCGGGCCGGGACGTAGGCCGTGGCCACGTCAAGGCCGGGAATCTCCTTCGCGCCGCTGGGCAAAAGCTGGCGCTGAATTTCACGCGCCGTCTCCAGGTCGTTCAAAAGCCGCGTTTGATTTTCGCGGGCATCTTCAAAGAGGCGAGAATTTTCGAGTGCGACCGCGATGTACGAGCCGAGAATGTTCAGCAGGCGTTCATGTTCGGCGCTGAACGAATGCGGCTTGGTGCTTTCCAGGTCCAGCACTCCGACCAGGCGGTCGCGAAGGAGGAGCGGTACAACCAGCTCGGAGCGGACTTCGACATCGCTGCCGCAGTTGACGTACCGCGGATCCAGGCGCACATCCACCACGCGGATCGTGCGGCGTTCCGCGGCGGCGGTGCCGGTGATGCCCTGATGCAGGGGCATCTGAAAGCGAGAAGGGAGCGCATTTTCGTAACGCTGGGCAAAGACGCTTTCGAGCATCTGCGACGAATCATTCCAGAGCATGACGGTGAACACGTGGTAGTCCACGAGCTTTTTGACGCGCTCGGCGATGCGCCTGAGGAGTTCCTCACGATCGAGAATGGAGGTGAGCTCGTGACTGATTTCGTAGAGAAGCGCGATGGTCTGGGCTTGATCCGGCTGGGGGACAAACAAAGCGGTGGTGGCGGGGTCGGCATCGCCGAGAAGGGAGGACGGAACTAGGTTTGGGGAGCTCTGATCCATATGAAAAAGCCTGACTAAGAGTTTAGATGAAAGTTTGTCAACTTGGTTTCACGAGTTGAAAAATTAATACCTCACTGGGAAACAAGTGCCATCCACTCGGCCAAGTCATGCAAAGGCCAATTTGGAAGCCTGCAACGGGGCTCGGGAGCCGGGTCATTGGTAGAGGACGGTGCAAGCGCGAAGGCATGGGTGAAAGCCCCTCCGGCGGGAGAACGCACTGTAAAACGAGAAACCCCGCGCGTCAACTGAGTGATACGCAGGGCTTCAGACGAATGTTACCGCTTCAGTGAGGCTACTTCACTTCCCAGACATCGCCGCCGCGGAGCAGTTTGTTCAGATTGCCCGGGCCTTTTTGCTGGATGACTCCGGCGACCTGGCCGTTGACGACATCTTCGTAGCGGGGCAGGTCGTCCCAGGCGCGCAAAACGCCGATGGGGGTGGGGAAGCCGGGGCGGTCTTCCATGTGAGAGAGCAGGAAGGCGTAGGATGGGCGCGGGTGATGCGCGTCATGGACGATCAAGTCGGATTCGGAGATACCGTTTCCAAGTGTCACGACTTCAATGTCTCCGTCGGGCTTGCGGCGAATCCCTTTCTCGCGATTCTTGCCAAACACCAGCGGCTTGCCATGCTCAAGCTGGATGACTTTTTCGCTGCGGGCCTCCTTCTCCGTTACGCCGGTCCATGCCCCGTCGTTGAAGATGTTGCAGTTCTGCAGGATTTCGACGAAGGCGGAACCCTTGTGGGCGGCGGCGGCGCGCAAGGTGTCTTTCAGGTGGGACTGGAAAATGTCCACGGAGCGCGCGACGAACGTGGCTTCGGCGCCGATAGCCAGGGAAATCGGATTAAACGGGCGATCCGGCGAGCCGTAGGGAGTGGACTTTGTGATTTTTTGAAATTCGGATGTGGGCGAGTATTGGCCCTTCGTCAATCCGTAGATGCGATTGTTGAAGAGGAGAATCTTGATGCCGACGTTGCGGCGCAGCATGTGAATCGTGTGGTTGCCGCCGATGGCGAGCGCGTCGCCATCGCCGGTCACCATCCAGACTTCGAGCTCCGGGTGGGCAATCTTCACGCCCGTGGCGACGGCCGGTGCACGGCCGTGGATGGTGTGAAACCCGAAGGTGTTCATGTAATAGGGGAAGCGGCTGGCGCAGCCGATGCCGGAAATCACCACGAAATTCTCGCGACGAACGCCAAGCTCCGGGAACACGGACTGCACGGCGGCAAGAATGGCGTAATCGCCGCACCCGGGGCACCAGCGAACTTCCTGGTCAGTCTGGAAATCTTTTTTTGTCAGTGGCGGTAGGGCGGCGGTAGTCATTACAATCTCCTAAACTCCCAGCATTTCCTCGATTTTCTGTTCGAGTTCATTTTGCTTGAAGGGACGTCCCTGAATTTTGTTGAGGCCGACGGCGTCGACCAGATATTTGGCGCGCAGCATCCACAGCAACTGGCCCATGTTGAGTTCCGGCACCAGCACTTTTTTGTAGCGCTTCAAAACATCGCCCAGGTTGCCGGGAAACGGATTCAGGTGGCGCAAGTGCAGGTGCCCGATTTTTCGCCCTTTTTCGCGCTGCTCTTTCACAGCTTGGGTTACCGAGCCGAAGGTGGAACCCCACGAAACCAGGAGCAAGTCGCCCTCAAGATCGCCGGTGGGCATGACGTTGGGAATATCCTGGCGGACGGCATCCACTTTTGCGGCGCGGATGCGCACCATCTTTTCGTGGTTCAGCGGTTCGTAGTTCACGTTGCCGGTGGTTTCCTGCTTTTCGATGCCGCCGATCCGGTGTTCCAGGCCGGGAGTACCAGGGATGGCCCACGGGCGCGCCAACGTTTGCGGGTCGCGCTTGTAGGGGAAGAAGCCTTCGGGGTTCGTCTCAAACTTTACGGGAATCGAAGGAATCTCCTCGGCGGTGGGGATGCGCCAGGGTTCCGCACCGTTCGCGAGATACCCATCGGAGAGAATGATCACCGGCACCATGTACTTGAGAGCGATGCGGCTGGCTTCGAGGGCGGTCCAGAAGCAATCGCCTGGTGTGGAAGGGGCCAGGACGGGAACAGGAGCTTCCGAATTGCGGCCAAACATTGCCTGTAGCAAATCGGCTTGTTCCGTCTTGGTCGGCAAGCCGGTGGATGGGCCGCCGCGCTGAATATCGCAAATCACGATGGGCAGTTCGGTCATGACCGCCAGTCCGATGGCTTCCGTTTTCAGGGCCATGCCAGGGCCGGAGGTCGTGGTGATGGCGAGGGCCCCGGAATAGGCGGCGCCAATGGAACTGGTGATGGCGGCGATTTCGTCTTCGGCCTGGAAGGTCAGCACGTTGAAATTCTTGTATTTCGAAAGCTCATGCAAAATGTCCGAGGCCGGCGTGATGGGATAGCTGCCGAGGAACAGCTTCAGGCCCGCTTTCTGCGCCGCAGTGACGAAGCCGATGGCCAGCGCCTGATTGCCGCTGAGGTTCCGATAGGTTCCCGGAGTGAGCTGCGCCGGCGGGATTTCGTAGCTGATCTGAAACGCTTCGGTCGCCTCGCAATAGGAATATCCGGCCTTCAGCGCCAGCTTGTTGGCTTCCGAGAGCAACGGCTTTTTGCTGAACTTGTCGTCGATCCAGCGGACGGTTGGCTCCATCGAGCGGTTGTAGAGCCAATAGCACATGCCGAGGGCGAAGAAATTCTTGCAGCGATCCATGGACTTGGCATCGAGCCCGAGATGCGCCAGTGCCGTGCGGGTCAGGCGCTGGAGTTCGACCGGGAACACACGGAATTTGTCGAGTGTGTTGTCTTCCAGCGGATTGGACGTGACATGCGCCTTGCGCAGATCCGCTTCCTCAAAACTGTCGGAATTTACGATCAGGATTCCGTTGGCCTTCAGGTCTGCCAGGTTTACTTTCAGAGCCGCCGGATTCATGGCGACCAGAACATCGACGGAGTCGCCCGGCGTGTATACTTCGCCGGAAGAAAAATTCAACTGGAAGCCGCTGACCCCGGGAACCGTGCCCGCAGGGGCGCGAATCTCCGCCGGATAATCGGGAAACGTGGCAATGTCGTTCCCGTAGAGCGCGACAGTGTTTGTAAACTGGCTGCCGGTGATTTGCATGCCGTCGCCGGAGTCGCCGGCGAAGCGGATGACAGCCTGGTCGAGAACTTCCCGTTTGGTTTTCCCAGAGGGAAGATCCATCAAAGTAGACATGTTGGCGCGTTACCCCCGTCCCGCGGACTGCTCATCCTGGAGCTAGGTGAGTGGTCCTAAATCGGTGGGCGGCCCGAATTGCAGTTCGCGGGAGCGAACACGTGACCGCCAGAAGCCGACGAAATAAGAATAGCACACCGTTCAAGAGCAGGCGGGGATCGAAGACGTCAGGTGTTGCGTTGAGCTTCCTTGGCGGCGCAGGCCTGGATGAAGCGGTTGTGGAAGTAAAGCAGCAGCCAGATCAGAAGCACACCGGTGATTAAGGACAGAATTCCAAAAACGCGCGTCTGCGCAAAAGCCGCCTGCCCCACGGGCCCTTCCGGAAGACTCATCTGCGACATCATTTCCTGCATGTTCCGTTCGTAACTTGGGCTGACCAGGGTGACCGTTCCACTGGCCATCCAGAAAAAATACTGTCCGAGTATCAGCGGATAACTCCACCGCTTCAGTCGCAGCATGCCAACAGCGCCGACGAGAAAGATTCCCGCAGAAAGGAAAAAAAGCGTTACGCCGAGGGGCCCGTGAAAACGGTAGCCGAACAAAATCACGTTGATCGGAAAATTTGTCAAAGGCAGGAGCAGGCTGAAGCCGGCGGAAAAAATGGAGAAGCCGGCGAGAATGGCGAGAGGCAACGGACACCTCGGCAGGGGCGCGGCGGGTGGCTGCCCCTCGCCCGCCGGCGCGGCCAGAAACTGTTCCTTGACGCGCGGCTGATTGAACAGCCACAGCCACCAGGTTCCGATCAGAAATGGAATTCCATACGCCACAGAGATCAAGATGCGTACGTAGAGAAGACTGATCGGGGAGGGACCAGGCGGTTCCTGGATAGGCCCGAACGCCGCGAAGGCCAAGGCCAGGCCGCAGAAGACGGCCATCACGCCGCCCCAAATCAGGATGGAGATACGCGCCCAATTCTTCAAATGCAGAACGCCAACACTGGTGAAGATGCCAAAAATCGCCAGGCCGGCGAACACGACCATCATCGCGACGCCCATGGATTTTGCAAACGCCGGAATCGCCGGAGCGGCGTTCCCCGGCGGCATCATGCTGAGGCCGACGATCACTGCGACCGCGATGAGAATCGCAAGCAGGCTGGCGAGTATTCCAATCACCCCAGCCGCAACGACCGAATTGGAACGCCCCGAAGGATTCATGGCTCAGCTATATATCATTTCCGCGGGTGCAACGATAGTGCGGCAGGCACGAGGAACGCTGTTGGCTGTTCGCGGAAAGGGCAGTGCGCAACGGATCAGTGGGGTGCGGATTCCGGTTGCGGCGGCTCTTCGAACTGGCGCTTCACGCTCGGCAAACGGAAAAAGAAGATCCACCAGAGGCTGATTGGAAACAACGCAACCATCAAGGAAAGGGCCAGGAATTGCTTGAGCCTTTCCAGTTCGCTGACGAACCGTTCGGGAATGAAGAACGTCTCATACGGACGAAAAGCAATCATATACAGGCAGAAACAAAGCGCCACGCTCGCCCACAGGAGCGCCGCCCTCCGCGCCCACTGCTTCAACTGAAACAGTCCGATGCCGGTCCGAATACCGGAAGCGATCAGGAACAGAGGTACAGAGAACAGGAGCAAAATAGTGAACGGATAGACTTGGTACAGGTGCTTACCGCCAGGGCCGGGATCAGCATTCATGACGCCAAGGAAAAAGCTTCCCCAGATATATAAGGCGGAGCTGCTGCCGAGGATCGCAAGAGCGGCGGCGCAAGTAACGCCGGCGGAACGTCGAGTAGAAGTCCAAACGGTTTCAGGCATGGCTGCAATCAAGAAGAGCATAAGGAGGAAAGAGTGAAAAGAGTACGGAGGAGGGAGGTTTGTGCAAAACGGCACTTGACGTTCGCTTTCTTTTCGCCTAGAGTGTCTCCAGGTTGGGCAGGTCCAGCTACGGCAGAAGGTCGAATCCAGATGCCGCACGGCAAAATTGAAGCGGCAAGCCGCGGAGGCTACTTATGGCGCTGACAAAACGGCAGAAGGAAGTTCTCGACTACCTGGTTTCCTTCGAGACGAAACACGGTTACGCGCCGAGTTTTGAGGAAATCGGCAAGGGCCTGAAACTCACTTCGCTTGCCACCGTGCACAAACACATCAGCACGCTGGAGAAGAAAGGCTTCATCCGGCGAGGCTATAACCAGAGCCGCTCGATTGAAATTTTGCAATTGCCGAAAACCGTGAAGGACCAGGTGATCGAGCGCCGCATCCAGGAGCTTCCCCTTGTCGGTCGAATCGCCGCGGGCCGGCCGCTGGAAGCGGTGGAAGAGCGCGAAACGATTTCGCTTGGCGATTTTGCCCGGGGAGGCAACTCATTCGTGCTGCAGGTTAAAGGGAACTCCATGATAGAGGATCACATCATGGACGGGGATTTTGTGGTCTGCGAACAGACCCAGGTGGCGAACGCGGGAGACATCGTGGTGGCGCTGTTGGCGGGGGACGAGGCCACGCTGAAGCGTTTTTATCGCGAGGGTTCGGGAAAAGTGCGGCTGCAACCCGCCAATTCGGAGATGGCGCCTATTATGGTGGCGGCCGGGGACGTCAAGATTCAGGGAAGAGTCATCGGAGTGCTGCGCAAATACTAGGGTAATCTCCGGAGGGGAAGCCGGGGCCTTCTGAGCTACACTGAAGAAATGACGGTGATCATTTCGCTTCCCGGTGGAATTTCTTGAACGGCGGGGAGTGCAACAACAAATTCCCGCTCGGATTTCGCGCATGCGCCGCGGCATTCGCGCTGATTCTTTTTTTGCAGCTGCTTCTGCCGCCCCCGGGCTACGGCTACGCGGTGCTCGCGCATCAGGCGCTGATCGACACCACCTGGGAATCGCATGTTAAACCCCTCCTGAAAGCCCGATACCCCGACGCGACCGAAGCGGAATTGAGCTCCGCGCAGGCCTACGCTTATGGCGGTTCCATCATCCAGGACCTTGGTTACTATCCCCATGGGAGCGCGTTCTTCAGCGATCTGACGCATTACGTGCGCAGCGGCGATTTCGTGCTGGCGCTCCTGCGCGACGCTCAAAATGTATATGACTACGCGTTCGCTTTGGGGGCGCTTTCGCATTACGCAACGGACAACCAGGGGCATCGGCTGGCGACCAATCGTGCGGTTCCGATTCTGTATCCGAAACTGAAGAGCAAGTTCGGCGACGTCGTGACCTATGAGGATGACACGCTGGCCCACGTTAAAACGGAATTCGGCTTCGACGTGCTGCAAGTGGCCCAAGGGCAATATGCTCCTGAGAGTTACCACGATTTCATCGGGTTCGAGGTTTCCCGCCCATTGCTCGACCAGGCCTTTCAACAGGTTTACGGTGTCGAACTGGTGTCCGTGCTGGACGACGAGGAAAAGGCGCTGAACTCCTACCGCCGCGACGTCAGCAAACTGATCCCGGAGGCCACGCGCATCGCCTGGAGCCTGAAGAGCAAGGAAATCCGGGCGGATGAGCCCGGCGCCACGCACCGGAGATTTCTCTATAACCTTTCCCGCTCGGAGTATGAAAAGCAGTGGGGCAAGGATTACCAGCGCCCCAGCCGGAAGGAAAGATTTTATGCGTTTCTGTACAAGCTGCTGCCGAAGATTGGGCCTCTGAGAGTGCTGCAGTTGAAGACTCCTACGCCCGAAACGGAAAAGCTGTTCGAAGAGAGCTTCAATGCCTCCGTCAAGGAATACGAGAAACTTCTGGCGGATGAGCGGCAAGGAACTCTGCAGCTTCCGAACCTGAATTTTGACGTTGGCAGCGAGACCTCTGGCGGCAAATACCGGCTGAATGACGATGCTCACGCGCAATTGCTGCACCGGCTGGCCGAGAACAAGTTCGGCTGTGTTTCGCCGGACTTGCGCCAGGAGCTGCTGGGGTTTTTTGGGAGCGCGGATGCTCCTTACGACGTCAAGAAAGACAAAAAGACCTGGGATCGGGTGCAGGCGGAACTGGAATCGCTGAAAGAAATGGAGCCAGTTGCCGCGTCCGTGCATCCAACTGACCAGGGGCTACCTGAGGGCGTGAAACACCGCTCCGACTAGGGTAGACTGCTAACTCCTTCGAGCGGAATAATCTCGAAGCATAGGACGCCCTTACTCGTGACCACAAAAATTCCCAGCCTTCTCCTGGTCGGCGCGCCCGATCCCGGACGTGATGCGCTTGGCCGGCTCCTGGCCAACGAAGGGTACGCGCTCACAACCTCCGATTCCAGCGCAGACGCCTTTCACAAATTGCAGAGCGCGCCGCCCGATATTTTGCTGCTCTCCGCCGCAGCGGGAAGCGGTTCGTGCAACGAAGCGATCGCCGTTGCGCGGTCGCACAGTGCGGATACCCGGATCGTCGTGTTGTCCCAGGGCGGCCCGGCGGACCGCGCCCGCGCTCTCGATCTTGGCGCGGACGACGTGGTAGCGATCCCCTGGACTGAAGGCGAACTGCTGGCGCGCATCCGCACACAATTGCGCCAAAAGGATACCGTCGAAAAGCTGGAAGCAAAGTCGCGCATTGCGGAAGAGAGCTTCGGCGTAGCGCAGACGGCGTTTCAGGCGCTGGCAGTCACGGAAAAAATGACGCGCGACGCCTTTTCGCTGGAGCGGATTCTGAAGATCGGTGTGATCGCCCTTTTCGGACTGGCGCTGATCATTTCCGGAGTTTTCTTTCTGTACTCGCATCGCGCGGATAAGGAAACCAAACGGGCGTACGGCGAAATTGCGCAGCTGGAACACAGTGTGCAAACCGAAGCACAGCTCCTGGCGTCCGCTCGGCGCTTGCGGGACGACCCCTCTAACGCCGACATGCTTCAGCAGAAAGAGCAGTTGCAGAAGCAAAGCGAGGAATTGAAGAAAAAGCTGGCTGCGCAGAATGACGGCGCTGCTACGGACCTGCGTCGCCAACTGGATGAAACCACCACCCGGCTTGCCAGGATCGAAGGCCAATCGCAGGCGGCGGAGAGCATCATTCGCTCTTATGCCCCGAGCGTCGGCCTTTTGCATGTCTCGGTGGCTTTCAACGACAAGACCTCCGGGCGGCGTTTGCGTTACGGCGGAACGGATAGCGATGGCACGCCGTTGAAAGACAGTGACGGCAATCCCGTCTATACCACGGAGGGGCGCGGCCCCGAAGTGCGCGCTGATTTTTTTGGCACCGGCTTCATCGTGGGTGACGGCAAAATCCTGACCAATCACCACGTGGTGCAGCCCTGGTGGCAAAACGACGAGCTTGCAGGGGCAATGAAACAGGGGCTGGAGCCGGCGATTGCGGAATTGACCGCGTATTTCCCGGGTGAGGCGAACGGCATCCCATTGAACATTTCGCAAATTTCCAAGGATGCGGACCTGGCCTTGCTCCACGGCGATCTTTCGGAGTTGCACCGGCCGATACTCAGACTCGATGCGAGCAAGGAAGCAGCGGTGAGCGGTGAGGAGCTGATCAGCGTGGGCTACGCAACGGGATTGGACGCTATTCTTGCGCGGGCCGGGGACGACATTGTGCAGCAGATCGTGAAAGCGAGCGCGGGCGACCCGAAGCTGGTGCTTGTCGAACTGGCGAAGCGCAAATTGATCCGGCCGCTGGTTACGCAGGGGCACGTGGGCGACGTTTTGCCGGACAAGATCGTGTATGACGCGCAAACGACTTCGGGCGGCTCCGGCGGGCCGCTGCTGAACCACGAGGGCGGAGTGATTGGAGTGACGTTCGCGATCGTGAAGGGATTTGGCGGGTCGAACTTCGGCGTGCCCATCCGCTATGCGATTCCTTTGGTGAAGCACTAGGGTTTGCGAGTTTTTCACCAGCCCATCGGAAATTCTTGTTCGCGCCATGAAAATTATCGCGCTGCGCATTTCTCCCGCTTGTGAAAGAATGTAAAATTCCGCATTGGATTATCGCCCGGTTAGATTGGTTCCCGTGAAGAAAAATCAACCCATTCGAAAATTGCTGGCCGCCAACCGCAGTGAAATCGCCATCCGCATCTTCCGCGCGGCGAATGAACTGGGGCTGCGGACCGTGGCGATCTATTCCCATGAGGACCGGCTGGCGCTGCACCGGTTCAAGGCGGATGAGGCGTATCAGGTTGGCGCCGGGAAAGGGCCGGTCGAAGCGTATCTGGATATTCCCGGAATTATCGCGATCGCCAAGGCGCATGACGTGGACGCGATTCATCCGGGTTACGGATTTTTGGCAGAGAACCCGGCGCTGGCGCGGGCTTGCGCCAAGGCCGGGCTGACGTTTGTGGGGCCCACGCCCGAACTGCTGGAACTGCTGGGCGACAAGACCGCGGCGCGGAGATTGGCCGCGCTGGCGGGCGTGCCGGTTTTGCCGGGAACGGAGAAATCCGTTTCTTCCGTTGGGGAAGCGAAGAAAATTGCCGGCGAGATTGGGTACCCGGTGATTGTGAAGGCGGCGATGGGCGGCGGCGGGCGCGGGATGCGCGTGGTTCACGACGAGGCACAGCTTGCGGCGCGTCTGGAAGAAGCGCAGGGCGAAGCGAAATCGGCGTTCGGCGACGCTTCCGTGTTCCTGGAAAAATATCTTCCGCGGGCGAAACATATTGAAGTGCAGATACTCGCCGATGAGCACGGCAATCTGCTTCACCTTTACGAACGAGACTGCTCCGTGCAGCGGAGGCACCAGAAGGTGGTTGAGGTGGCTCCGGCCGCCAATCTTCCGCAACATGTGAGGGAGGGGCTTTGCGCCGCGGCGGTGCAACTGGCGCGCATTGCGAAGTATCGCAACGCCTGCACGGTGGAATTCCTCTACGATGTCGATTCGGAGAAGTGGTATTTCATCGAGGTGAATCCCCGTGTGCAGGTGGAGCACACGGTGACGGAGATGGTCACCGGCGTGGATATCGTGCGTTCTCAGATTCTGATCGCCCAGGGGCATAAGCTGCACGAAGAGCCGCTGGCGTTGCCAGCACAGGAAAAAGTGCCGCTGTACGGTGCGGCGCTGCAATGCCGCGTCACCACGGAAGATCCGGCGAAGAATTTCGCGCCCGATTACGGAAAACTTTCCACGTACCGTTCACCCGCGGGATTCGGGATCCGCCTGGACGGCGGCACGGCGTACGCCGGCGCGGTGCTTGCGGCCTATTACGATTCGCTGCTGGTGAAGGTGACCGCCTGGGGCACGAACCTGAACGAGGCCTGCCAGCGGATGGATCGAGCGCTGCGGGAATTCCGCATTCGCGGGGTGAAGACGAACATTCCGTTTGTCGAAAATGTGGTGAACCACCCGAAATTTCGCGCCGGCGAGGTGACCACATCGTTTCTGGATGAATCGCCGGAGCTTTTCCATTTTTCGGGCCGCACGGATCGGGCGACAAAACTCCTCTCTTATCTCGGCGACGTCATCCTGAATGGAAACCCCGAAGTAAAAGGGAAGAAGCGGCCCGAAGCAATCGAGAAAGCCGTGCTTCCTTCAGCGCCGGGCATCGAGCCGCCGCCCGGAACGCGGCAGTTGCTTAAGAAACTGGGACCAAAGAAATTCGCAGCGTGGGCTCGAAAAGAAAAGCGATTGCTGGTGACGGACACGACGTTTCGCGATGCGCACCAGTCGCTGATGGCCACGCGGGTGCGGACTTTTGATCTTCTGGCGACAGCCCACGCCGTTGCGCGGCGCCTGCCGAATCTCTTCAGCCTGGAAATGTGGGGCGGCGCGACGTTCGATACCTCGATGCGCTTTCTGCACGAGGACCCGTGGCAGAGGTTGCGGGAACTTCGCGAGCGCATCCCGAATATCTGCTTCCAGATGCTGCTGCGCGGGGCGAACGCGGTCGGCTACACGTCGTATCCCGACAATGTGGTGAAGGAGTTCGTGAAGGAGTCTTACCGGCAGGGCATCGACATTTTCAGGATTTTCGATTCGCTGAATTCCATCGAGAATATGCGCGTTTCGATGGACGCAACGCTGGAGACCGGCGCCATCTGCGAGGCGGCGATCTGTTACACCGGGGATCTTCTGGACCAGAGCCGGCCGAAATATTCGCTGAAATATTATGTCGGCATGGCGAAGCAGCTGGAGAAAATTGGTGCGCACTTTCTTTGTATCAAGGACATGGCGGGATTGTGCAAGCCGTACGCCGCCTTTGCCCTGGTGAAAGCGCTGCGCGAGGAAATCGGCATCCCAATTCACTTTCATACGCACGACACCAGCGGGCTGAACGCCGCGTCATTGCTGAAGGCGGCGGAAGCGGGCGTGGACGTGGCGGATGCCGCGGTGGCTTCCATGAGCGGCGGCACCAGCCAGCCCAACCTGAACGCGATTGTGGAAACGCTGAAGAACACGCCGCGAGAGACGCAACTCGAAAGCGAAGCATTGAATGAGTGCTCCGAATACTGGGAGATCGTGCGCAGCTACTATCTACCCTTTGACTCGGGGCCGAAGTCGGGTTCCGCACGTCTCTACGAGCACGAAATTCCCGGCGGGCAGTTTACCAATCTGCGCGAGCAGGCGGCTACGATGGGGCTGGGGCACCGCTGGCGCGAGGTGGAAAAAACCTACGCCGAGGTGAACCAGCTTTTCGGCGATATCGTGAAGGTGACTCCATCCAGCAAAACGGTCGGCGACCTGACGTTGTTTCTGCTGGCCAATGAAATGAAGCCGGCGGATTTGCTGGCGCTACCGGAAAATCACGACGTCTCGCTGCCGAATTCGGTCGTGGAAATGTTTTCCGGCGCCCTGGGTGTTCCTCCGGGGGGCTGGCCGAAGAAATTGCAACGCATCATTCTGCGCGGGCAGGCTCCATTGAAAGGGCGTCCGAGCGCGAATCTTCCCGCGGCGAACTTTGCCGCCGAACAATCCGAGCTTGCGAAAAAAGTGGGGCATCCCGTCGAGATGGACGCGCTGCTCAGCTATCTGCTCTATCCCGACGTTTATCTGAAGTACGACAAATTTCGGCAGACGTATGCGGATGCGAGCGTATTGCCGACGCCGGCGTTTTTCTACGGACTGCAGCCGGGCGAAGAGATCACCGTTGAGATCGAGCCAGGCAAGACGATGATCGTGAAATTTCTTACGATCGGCGAGGCGCATCCCGACGGGACCCGCACGCTTTTCTTCGAACTGAATGGACAGCCGCGCGAAGTCACGGTGCGCGACCGCGCGCTGCGCGTTGTAGAACGTAGCCACCCCAAAGCCAACGCTGAAGATCCCGGCCAGGTCGGAGCGCCGACTGCCGGCCTTGTGAGCTCCATCGCCGTCCAGGTTAACCATCCCGTTGAACGTGGTGCTAAACTTCTGACCTTGGAAGCCATGAAGATGCAATCCAACATCTATGCGCCGATCTCGGGGCGCGTCACCAAGCTACATGTGGCGCCGGGGCAGCATGTGGAAGCGAAGGATCTTCTGGTCGTTATCGTTCCGTGAGTTCGCCCAACCTCATCAAGCACGAGCAGTTTGCGTCGCGTTTTTTGCGCAACCGGCGCGACCTGATCGTGTATCTTCCGCCCGGCTATAGCGAGCGGGACGGCCGCACATATCCCGTGCTTTATCTCCATGACGGGCAAAATCTTTTCGACGGCGCGACTTCGTTTATCCCCGGGATGGATTGGCACGTGGGGCAAACCGCGGACTATCTGATTTATGAGGGCCGCGTGGAGCCGCTGATCATCGTCGGCATTTACAACGCGGGGAAACAGCGCCTCGGCGAATACACGCCGACGCGGGCTCCAAAACTCGGGGGAGGACGCGCGAACCGTTATGCGAAATTCCTTCTCGAAGAGGTGCGGCCGTTCGTGCAGAGCCAGTATCGCGTCGCGGACGGCGCGGAGCGTACTGGAATAGGGGGCTCGTCGCTGGGCGGGCTCGTATCCTTATATGTGGGCCTGAGGCTTCCGAAGGTCTTTGGCAGGATCGCCGCGTTGTCTCCATCCGTGTGGTGGAACGAGCGTGTGATCTTGCGCTTTGCCGCCGCCGCGCCAGTGCAACCTCACCCGCGCATTTGGCTGGATGCCGGAACGCGCGAGGGCGGGCGAACGGTGGAAGACGTGGAGCGATTCCGCGACGTGCTTCTCGGTAAAGGCTGGCAGGCCGAGCGCGATCTGCACTACGAACGCGTGGAGGGCGCCGAGCACAACGAAGCCGCGTGGGCGCGGCGCGTTGGGCCATTCCTCCAATTTTTGTTTCCCGCCGGTTAAACACAGGTATAATCCGCGCAGTTTATTTGAAGGCAAGAGCCAGCATGCTTGCCTGCCTTTTGCACGGAACAGCCCATGGCCCCGGATCGCGCCATTTCGATCTTGTGCGTCACCTCTTATGAGAAGGGGCAGGATTTCCTGCGCGCGTGCAAAGCGCTGGGATGCACGGTTTTTCTGCTGACGATCGAAAAACTTCGCAAGGGAAATTGGCCGCGCGAGGCCATCGACGAAATGTTCTTCATGCCGGAGGAGCTTCCGCTGCAGGATCTGCTGCACGCGGTAAGCTACGCGGCCCGCAGCCGGCAAATTGACCGCATCGTGGCGCTGGATGAGTTTGACCTGGAAAACGTCGCCGCGATTCGCGAACACTTGCGCCTGCCGGGAATGGGCCTGACCACGGTGCACTATTTTCGAGACAAGCTGGCGATGCGCATGCGGGCCAGGGAAGCGGGAATCCTGGTTCCCGAATTCGTCCATGTTTTGAATCATGACAATCTTTGCGAATTCATGAATCGAGTGGCGGGGCCGTGGCTGCTGAAGCCGCGCGCGCAGGCCTCCGGCATCGGGATGAAGAAGATCAACTCGAGCGAGGAATTGTGGCCGTGGCTGGAGCAGCTCGGCGATAACCAGTCGCAATACCTGCTGGAGCGGTTTATTCCGGGCAGGGTTTTCCACGTGGACGGGATTGTTTCGGAAAAGAAGGTTTTATTTGCGGAGGCGCATGCCTACGGGATGCCTCCGTTGGACGTATCGCATCACGGCGGAATTTTCACCACGCGGACCTTGCCGCGCGATTCCGGGGATGCGCTGGAGCTCAAGGAGATCCATAAAGAGCTTGTGGAAGCGCTGGGTTTGATGCGCGGCGTTACGCACACGGAATTCCTGAAATGCCATGCCGATGGGCGATTTTACTTCCTGGAAATCGCCGCGCGGATCGGCGGGGCGTATATTTCGAACGTCGTGCAGGCCGCCACGGGAATCAATCTGTGGCGAGAATGGGCGCAACTGGAAGTGGGAGCAGGGAAGCTACCTTATAACTTGCCGCCGCCGCAAAAGGAGTTCGCCGGGGTGATTATTTCGCTGGCACGCCAGCAGGAGCCGGACACTTCCGGGTACACGGACCCCGAAATCGTTTATCGCATCTCGAAATATCATCACGCGGGGTTCGTGCTGAAGTCCTCTTCTGCAAACCGCATCGAAGAACTGCTCGCTTCTTACGAAAAGAGATTTGTCTCGGACTTCATGGCCACCCAGCCGCTTCCCGACAAGCCAACTTCCTAGCCACCCTCCAGTTGGAATTGTTATTGGGGACGAAGATGGGGGATGGTGAGGATGGATGCGCAGGAGTGAGAAGAGAGAAGTATGCCAAGAAAAGAGGTCCGGAAAAGAAAAGTCGACCCCAAGACCCGGGTACCAAACACCGGAACCCGGGGCACCCTGCGTCTCTCTACTTCCACGGGAATTGCTGAACTGATATTCTCTCATCGGCTCCCTTGTCAATAAATTCGAGATCATTAAACCCGGGCCACTCGCCACCCTCCGTCTCTCTCTACTTTCACGGAAATTGTTGAAGTGATATCCTCTCACCGACTTTATGTGAGCAAAATGGAAATTATTCAATCCGGGGCACCCGGCCGTGAAACGAGTTGAGGAGACGGAAAATGAGTATCCTACGCTGCGTTGCTGTCCTGTTCTTGGTGCCGTTGTTCGGTCATGGCCAAGTCCCGCAAGAGGATCACCAAGCCGATTTATCGAACCAGGCTAAACTTTCCGTCCGGAGGCTTTATCAACAACTGGTGTCTCGACCTATTGGGGGCATTCCGACGCTTGAGAGAATGAAATCATTGTCTCCTTATCTCAGCGACTCGTTGCTGAACAGGATTGCCCAAGCGCGCCCCTGTGGTGATGACTGGTTTCGGTTACATCCGCAGAACGACATTAAGGCGCCATTGGCGTGGTTGGAATTCGGCCTTTTTTCGGGTGCCGACGACCGATCCGGGCCACATACGTTCCACATTCAGAAAGCGAAATCACGGGAGGATAACTCCATTCGAGTGAATGTAAGACTTACGGAGGGAATCCCGCCTGAGAAAGTGTGGACTTGGGAAGTTGCCGCTATAGTAATTTGTGAAAATGGACGTTTCGTAATCAATGATGTGGTCTTTCTCAAAGACAAAGATGTTGATACTGAGAGTCGATTGTCGGAGATTCTAAAGCGAGGATGCAATGGCTCTCATTGGGTCGGGTATGTCGGCAAGAACGCAAAGCCTTAAGTTTACGATCCAAGTGACCTACCCCCACAGCCTGACCTGCTCTCCAAATTCCGCGCAGAAGTGTATATGATTTAGCGGGGTCCCTTAGTACCTGGGACAGTGGCGACCCTGTTCGTTGGTCTAGTTACTTTCAGGCACCTGTTTACGATACTGTATTTGCTGCACACCTCCCCGCGGACTATCTTTTGCTTACTACCCCGGGCCGGAAACCTGCGTGGGGTGAGCTATCCCTAGGGAGGACCGATGTGGGGTAACAAGAAGCCGGATACGCCCGAAACAGCGCAACCGGAAATAAAAAATTCACCAGTGAATTTGCCGCCGAAGACTTCTGCGGCAACTTGGGAGGGAACAACCGCAATGTCTACAGATGCCATGCGTCCTTTGGGTGCAACCGCCGATCGCGCCACCGCGCGCCTCGGACCGAGCCTGCACATCAAGGGCGAAATTACCGGAAGTGAAGATCTGCTCCTCGAAGGTTCGATCGAAGGGCTCGTGCAGCTGGACGAGCGCAAGCTCACCGTCGGCGCTTCCGCCAAGGTGACCGCGGATATTATTGCCCGGGAAGTGGTTGTTTACGGCACCGTGAAGGGCAATCTCCGCGCGAAGGACCGCATCGAGATCAAGAAGGATGGTTCGGTGAACGGCGACCTGACCACCGCGCGCATCATGATTGAGGATGGCGCGTACTTCAAAGGCTCCATCGAAATCGACAAGTCCGGAGAGAAAGAGTCCGGCAGCAGTGCGTTTTCGCGTTCGGCTTCCGCGCCCGCGGGTGCGGGTGTCGGGCCAAAAACGATCTAAGTTACTGTTCCTTTCCCAAGGTCTTCCCAAGGACGGCGCTCCGCAATAAACGGGGCGCCGCTTTATTTTATCCGTAGCTTGCCGCCGGCGTTATTTAATAACTTGACAAGTCCTTGACTGATAGCTATGGTGGGGCGGTCGTTTACTTCCCGGAGGGGTGAATGATCCGGCGGCCCCGCCCTTGCTTGCCGGCCTTGCTTAGACCGGGATTCGCTTCGCAGGAGCGACGCCATGCCGCGAGGCGCGCACAAACCGCATTTTCTAGTCTCGGCTTTCACGATTTTCCTCGGGGGTTGCGGAGGTGGTGGCGGAGGGGGGACTCAACCGCCGCCTCCGCGGCCCGATTTCACGATTGGCTTTTCGACGACGACGGTCACCATGGCGCAGGGGAGTTCGAGCGCGCCGGTCGGCGTGAATGTGACCGCGTTGAACGGTTTTTCCGGAAGCGTGCAAGTCGTGCTTTCCGGCATTCCGGCGGGAGTGGCGAGCAATCCCGCGAGTCCTTTTTCCGTAAGCGCGGGGCAGCCGGTTCCCGTGATCATCGGTGCGTCGCCCAGCGCCGCCGCCGGACAGTACGCAATTTCAGCTCAAGCAACGAGCGGTTCTCTGTCCCACTCCGCGCCTCTTTCGCTAACCATTCAAACCGCGGTCGCGCTAAATTTGCCGCGTTCGGCATTTCTGCGCAACGATTCGGTTGCCGCAGTGGATACGCCTTCGGGCGAGCCGCGGCGCCGGCAAATTGTTTTTGACGCAGCAGGGAAGCGCTTCTTCGTGGCCAATCCGGCGATGAATCGTGTGGAGGTTTATGCGGATGTGAATCCCAGCTTGCAGGCGGAGATCGATGTTCCGGGGGCTTCCAGCGTGGATTTGTCGGGAGACGGCGCGACGCTTTGGGTGGGCACGGTTACGGAGGAACTCGACGCCGTTTCCATCGTCCGTTTACAGGTGATTGCGCGTTACCCAATGGTAGGGCTCTCGCCGATACCAGGAATCGTGTTCAATCGTCCGACGGAGGCTTTGCCGCTGGCCGGGGGAAAACTTGCGCTACGGCTGAGGCAATCGGCGGCGAGCGAGTCGCTGCTGGCTCTCTGGGATCCCGCTTCCAACACCGCGACGAATCTCACGTCGCTGGTGCCGGCCGTTTTTCAAAATGGCCTTGGTGTCATGGCGCGTTCGGGGGACAGGACGCGGCTGTTGGCAGCCGCGAATGATTCCAGCGGCGAAGGGGTGGTGTTCGATGGAAATGGCAACGTGGTGGGCAGTCCGCAGGTGTTAGGCAGCGGCAATGTGATCGGCCTTGCGGCGAATTCCAACGGAACTCGTTTCGCCGCACTGATCAATTCGGCGGGTGTAACGACCGTCGTGCTTTTGGACGCCTCGTTGAACTCGCTGGGGACCTACGGGGCCACAAATGCGGCGGGAATCGTATTTTCGCACGATGACCAGACCTTGTATGTTTCCGAAGCGTTTGGCAACGGCCGGGTGATTACGACGCTGGCCGCCAGCAGCCTGCAGAAACTGGGG